>Ga0255759_10000008_pt1 | contig 249057 bp, 240 predicted proteins | sample 101ome_20_FD_179959 | JGI IMG/M metagenome (GOLD analysis project Ga0255759, IMG submission 179959) | Coastal salt marsh microbial communities from the Groves Creek Marsh, Skidaway Island, Georgia - 101404AT metaG (version 2) | ecosystem: Environmental > Aquatic > Marine > Intertidal zone >... | reverse complement strand
AAAACCCACCATTATTCTATCACTTATTTCACTTCTAATTGTACGATATTTTATATTCTAATTGTACGATATTTTATATTCTAATTGTACGATATTTTATATCTTCCATCTGACAACGCTATCCGTTATTTTTTAAAAATTTTCATAAATTAATAATATATATATGAATACATGTGATGAACATAAAATACATGAAAATGAAACTATGATGAGTCCGTCTAGATATAAATGCAGAGTATGTAAACTAAAAAAAGTACACGGTTATACTAACCCTGATCACATATCAAATCCTTTTGGTTATTTATATTTAGCACCTAATGTTTGTTTAGATTGTACTAATAAATATAAAATTTGTATGTGGTGTTGACAACCATACTTAGCTTATTTAAAAAAAATTGATTTCATTTAATTACTTTATAATATTTAAACAAAGTAATTAAGTACTTATCATCTATAATGAATAAAATCACTAATATTCCTGTTGTCCGATCTGTCCTTAACAATCTTGTTGTTGAGGTTGTCCAACAACAAGAAAGAAACCATATCATCCAAGAACTAACTTATTATCCTATGCCAAACCACATCCTAACTCCTATTAATAACCTTGTTCAAGAACCTGCACCATATTATTTCGATAAAAATACTCCAGATATCGATGTTGACCATCCAATCAAATACCCTGAATTCACAGAAAAAGAATACGGTCACTACCAGCGCGGTGTACTAACTGGAGACAGCTTCTACAAAAGTCCAGAAGAAGAATTCTTTTGGGCATTTTCACAAACTAAAAAATGCTCGAAATGTCATGCAGAAAAAAAACTTACTGAATACAACACAAATACATCTGGTAGTCATGGTTTTGATAAAAACAAAATTCGCCTCAGACGTCCCGAATGCAAAGACTGTACTAAAAAGGCGTCTAAAGGTAAAGGTCAAGCAGTCAAACATGCTAAATCACTTGGCATTTCACACAAAGCACCCAAAGACACAAAATGTGAGCTATGTGGCTCTACTAAAGATATCGTTTTTGACCATGACCACAATAAAAATTCATTTCGTGGTTGGCTTTGTGACCCATGCAATCGTTCCATCGGTGTTCTCGGAGATAATCCACAAAGCCTACTCAATTGCGTCGCCTATTTAGCGAAGCATAATACAGAAGCCCTTAACTTAATTGAAAAAGTAAAAAACACCTTGTAACTTAATTAATTAAATTAATAACATTTTTTATTCACTTATTTCAACCATACGTATATTATCCCTTTTAATATTTAAAATGCGTGTTTAAACCAAGTATTTTATATATATATATTGTATATATATATGAAATTTGATAAAGGTAAAATTGTTTTTATTCATATACCTAGAACCGCTGGTTCATATATTGAAGATAAATTATGTGACAAATATAATTGTAAAAAAAAATGGCCAGAACCAAATAAAGAAAATTTATTTGGTTTATATAAAGTTAAAGATTATAATTATTTAACTTTACAACATTTAACACTAAATGAAATGATAAAATATGAATTTATAGAAAAAAATATAGAAAATCAATTTATATTTACTATAATAAGAAATCCATACGACAGAGTATTAAGTTTATATAAAAATTGGTTTAAAGCATATAAAACATTCGATATATTTTTAGATAAATTAGTAGAATTAAATTTAGATAAATACGAACATAATGGTATTGAAACCAATAATATTAATTTTAATTCTCGTAATATGACGTCAAATATAAGTGAAATAAAATACTTTGTATTACCTCAATATTATTATATAAATAATAATGAAGATTACAAAGTAAATATTATTAAATATGATGAAATGGAAAGTTTAAATGATATATTAAAATTAAATGTAAAATTTAATGACCATTCCAATAATAATTTCACAGATATTCAAAAAGATAAAATTTATACTATTTATAAAATAGATTTTGACAAATTTAATTTTTTAAAATAAATAAATTTCTAAAAGAAAACACAGCGTTTTAAATGTTCAAAGGTGTAAAAAATATTTTCAACATACATATATTTACACCAAACATTTATTTATACGATACTTAGATAACTTATAATACTTCTCCTCTAATTCTATACCAATAAATTTCCTCTTTGTATTCATACATCCTATTCCCGTTGTACCAGATCCCATCGTGTTATCTAATACTGTTTCTCCTTCATTTGAATAGGTCAATATTAAATATTCTATCAACTTGACTGGCTTCTGTGTTTCATGTATTGTATCAAATTCTACGTCAAACTCTATTAATTCATTTGGATAATTTGTAAACTTTTGTGTATATTCACTATCACTTGTTAATTTATTATTTGGACCTAAATGATGTGTCTGATTTAACATCTTACCTATACGTTCCTTACTATTCTTCTTTTTTATATTTACTGGCTGTAATCCTTGTGGATTATATGTCATATTCCCTTTATGTCTTGACGCTGCTGCCGCACCTCCACTTGAAAATACACAAATATCTTCTGTACATTTCATCGGTCTATAATTCGCTAGTAAGAACTGCGTCGTTTTATTTTTCTTCCATATTAAATTATATTTATACCATTCATAATTCGACGAAATTAATATACTTGTAAATGGCTGCTGCCCAAATAACAATACTACACCATGTGGCTTCCTCACTATTCGTTTATAATGCTCCCATAACTTATTTATGTCTATTATTGTATCCCACTTACATTTTGTCGTACCATATGGTAAATCACATAATACCAAATCTACGCTATCATCTTCGATTAATGACATCTTCTCAATACAATCCCCCATAAACAATTTATAATTATCGTTGATAACATCTTCTGTTGTTTCATTATTCACTTCTGTCATCATATTTTTATGCTCTTCTTTGCGTTGTTCTTTTGTTTGTTTTACTTCTGACATACTACTTATAATTAATAATAAGATACATTTATATTATTTAAATCAATTTTTTTATAAAGTATTCTATATTGTAAAACCAGTATATAATTCGATATTACACCACCATTACATAAAAAAACTACTCATTATTATCATAGTTGAGTAATGCAATTAAAGAATTACACAACAATACTATATGAAGGAGTATTTCTTTATATGTTACTGATACGTCATTTGATACATTCACTTCATTTAATCTATTAATTATAATTGTTGTCAAATAAAATATTATACACACCGTCAAACCCAACTTATGATTTATATTTACATTTGCTTCTTCATTTCTATTTTCATTTACTTCTTCATTTCTATTTTCATTTACTTCTTCATTTCTATTTCTGACTTGTTCAATTATACTTCGGTCTATATTTCTTATTGCTTGACGTAACTGTTCTACCGTCATTCCCATTCTCATTAAATTATTTATAGTTTCAGGATTTGCTCCTACTCGTTCTATGTTATCTAAATCCTCCTGATTTAATTCATCCCACGTTACAACTTGTCTAACTACACCATTATGATTATTTATTCTTGAGTATTGATTATTACCATCTACACCTACATCATAATAATTATTATTGGGATAAGCATATTTACCTCCACTTTGACTATTACTTGTTAAAAATGCCAATAATTCTATTATCAAACCCCCGAATTTTTCTTGTATATTTTTTTTGTTGTTTTTTAGTGAGTCCATTATTATATCACTTATTTCAGAACCTTTACTTCTCACTATATCTTCTACCTTCTTTATACCAGACGTTCCAACTATAAGTCTTATTTTTTTAATTCCACCAAGAGAATACATTTTAATTTGTTCATCTATTTTATTACTATCATTTGATTTAATTCCACCCTTCTTTTTTCTTGTCCTTCTTTTTTTCGCCAACTCTTTCGACCTTTTACCCAGCTTTTTAAAATACTTATTGGCCAAATTATATCTAGATGTAACATTTTTTGCATTAGGATATCTAGTTTTTTTATGTTTCTTCATTGCTTCAAGTCTCACTTTCATTATCATAGCTACTTGCCATATTCTTTTATGAGGATACTTCTTATTTTTATACAATCTCTCTAACTTACTAATTGTTTCCCTAACATCTTTTACAGTTGTATATTTAATTGGTATAGTATCACTCGGATTCTTATTAATATAAACATCAAAACTCTTAGATGGATCATTTGGATTATAAAGAAACTCTTTTTTTTTCTTCCTTGTCTTTCCACCCCAAGTTGCACCATCATATTCAGCACTATTATATGCTTCTTCATCATCCATTCTATCCATTGCGTCCTTCACATCATTTGGACTTTGGTCAATTTCTTCACCTTCTATCACAGGAGGAGTATAAGTTCCATTATCTATATTACTTTTAATAGCTGCCTTATTTCTTTCTTCTTGTTTTTCTAAGAATTTTTTATCATTATAGTCTCTATTCATTTGAGTTCTTACTTTCTCCGCCTCTAGCAAATTCAAAGGAGCTAATTTAATAGGGTTAAATACTTTTTGGGTCTTTTCGTGTTTTTTTTTATCAGCCACTACCCCACCTCTCTTTTTAGTTCTTTTTAATTTTCTTTTAATACCTTTATTTTTTCTTGATATTCGCATTAAATAATATATATTATAACAATAAAATATATATTAATTATTACTTACAATTTATTCTTTATAAACATGATTAAACCAAATAAAACATCTATCATCAAAGGTATCCACGCAACCTTCTTCGATTGAAACAAATAAATAGACGCAGTTATATATAAAAACCCATGTAATAATCTATAATTAGCCCACCATGTTACTCCTCCACCTTCTGGAGCATTCATTCTTCCATTTGTAAAATACAAATACAAAAAAGATATACCTATAATAAATGTCAAAACTCCTAATTTAGGTAACCATTTTTTAGACAAATATAATGGTAAATATGCTAAAACTAATCTTAGCACAATACAACCAAAAATGAAATAAAGTATTCTTTCTCTATCTGTCATATATATAATATATCTAAAATATTATTATTTTCTTGATTTTCTTGATTTTCTTGACTTTTTTGTTTTTCTTGTCTTTCTTGTCTTTCTTGTTTTCTTTTTTTTACCACCAAAGGACGCAATTCTGTCAGCTATATCTTTTCCTACCTTTGGCTCCATTACTCCAGATACATTTACTTTAAATACTAGACCTTTTAAACTAGTGTTATTCGATATCCACATCTCAGCACCTTGACGAAACAAACCTGTTAATTTTTTGTTATCAAATTTAACGTTAATCGGGGCTCCCTTTAAAGGACCCAGATATCCTTCATATTCGAGTCCTTGAAATGTTCCAAGTTTGAATAAGTTCGGTTTTGCATCAGCACCCTGGAATTCAACATAAGTCTCCCCTTTCTTCAAATCCTTTATATCGTCCATCTCAGTATAATCATCACTCTTTCTTATTTTATCTAAAAGCTCGGTATCCCTTTTGCGTTTTTCTTCTCTTGCAACTCTTTTCAATTCACGCTCTTTAGCATCAATTTCATTCTGTTCCCCCCACGAAGGTTTTCTTAGTGTTGCTTGATGTAATCCTCTATAGATCTTTGTCCCGATTCCTGTACCTGCGACTTTTCGTCTAGTAGTTTTTCGTTTCATGGTTTTCTTACGCCTATTTTTTAGTGTGTATTTCACCATAATATAATATACTTATAAAATATTATATTAGATATTAAAAATATTCATTTATAAAACCCTCCTTATCAAATATTTTTACGCCCTTTTCTTTGGCTTTTTCAACCTTACCTGTTATTTTCGTAAGATCTTTCACTATTACCGCAAACGTATTTTTAGAAACAGCAGATGTTAAATTAGCACCTACTTTATTTAATTTTTTATTTAACTCATCATCCCTAAATCCAGACATTACTATACTCTTTTTGTATAATACATGACCTGTATTTACATCCGATTTTTTTTCTACAATCTCTAGCTTCTTCTTCATGTTAATCTCATCTAAAAATGTAAGAAATTCATTTATGTTACTAACAAATAATTCAGCCGTCTTACGTGCGACACCTTTAATCTTAATCATTTTTTCTACTTTTTCATTATCTGTTTCATTACTAGTTAATACATCTGGATAATCTTCCAAAATAACTAACATTCTCTTACTACCCATACCATGCCCAAAGAGATTAGAAGCAGCCATTAAATCCACTAATTCTACCTCATCTAATTTTTTATGAATATTAGCATGAATCTTTGGAGCAAGCTTTCCGCCTTTAGTATCAAACACACCTTTAAAATCATCTAATGACATATTAATTATTTTGGGTACTGTATCATAACCTGCGTCTAATATACGTTTAATATTACCCTCCCCTAATCCATCAACATCTAACTTATCAAAAAAGAATTCAATATTTTTTATCTTGACTTCTTTACTGTCTCCTTTATTTTTCAATACAATATCTGTCTCTGTATCACCATACCACTCATATTCTTCAGATGGCATCATTATATGTTCAGCTGGTTCAAGTACATCCATTATATATGGAATTACATCACCACTTCTAATAATTTTTATTTTTGCTCCTACTCCTAATTTGTTTTTCATTACAAAAGCAGCATTAAACGCTGTAGCGTATTCTATTTTAGTACCACCCAAATTAATTGGTTCTATTCTTATTCTAGGTTTTAGAAGACCATCTTTACTTGGAGACCATTCTACAGCAAGTACCTTGGCTTCTGCTATTTGATCGCCCAATACCATTTTAAACGCAAAAGCAAAATCAGGATTACCATCTATACGAGGATAAATATTATCGTCACAACATATTATACCATCCATTTCATATTCTGAATCATTACGCCAACTAACTAATATATCAGATAATATTTCATTTGATACGTTTGGATGTAATTCGTTTTTGGCAACTATAAAACCTTGTTCAGACATAAATTTATATTGATCACTAGGTTTTAATACTGGTTTTATTAGTTCATATGCTACAAAATCAACATGATTTAACTTTTCGGCAGAAGGAGATTTTGAATTTATTACACCCGAAACAAAATTACGTGAATTAGCAAAGTCAGCACCGTAATATACCTTAAATATATCTTTCCGAATTATAAACTCTCCTCTTACAACAATATTAGATGCTATCTTACTTGGTTCTGGCATATTAAGCTTACCTATAAATTTTGATACGTCTTGTCCAACCTTTCCATTCCCTCTAGTATATAATTTTGCTTCATCATTCTCTGTTGAATATAAACCACTTACACCGTCTAATTTTGTAGATAATACATATGGTCCCGAATAATCTTTTTTCCAATTATCTATGGCATTTGTATCTGGTTTTATTTTATCCATAGAACCCATAAAATAAGGTAATTTTACTTTATCTACCTTTACATCAGCACCTATTACAGTTGATTCAATATTTTTTGGATATTTAACTTCCATATACTCTTTAATTATATCATATTCATTATCAGTAATTAATGGATCATCATTATAATAACTATCACGTGATGCCTCCAAAATATTCTGAAGTGTTTTTTCCCTCATTTTTTTTAATACTTCAGCACCTTCTGTTCTAAAGCTTTTAATATATTTCATAACTGTAGCATTCGCTTTATTTTTTAAAGTTTTTTTATTTTCCTTTTCTCCAGAACCTTTCATACGCTTTATAGTTATCTTATCTTTAAATTTTTGTAAATATCTTTTTGTTTTTAACTTTATTCTTTTAATTCTTCTTTTTCGTGTTTTCATTAATATATATATTAATAATATTAATTAAAACTTATTGTCTTCTTTTAAGTGTCCTTTTCTTTCGTGTTCTTCTAAACTTTCTTCCACCACTTTGACCTTGAGGTTGCGAAGGTGCTGCTTTTGGTTGTGCATCAGTTTTTGAACTTTGAACCTGACCCATAACATATAATCCACCTATTAAAGCGGCAATAGCCATAAAATAAGGGTTAGTTGGAGATACAATATATCCACCACGTTGACGGCTTCTAAGTTTTCTAGTTTTTTTATTCATATATAATAAAAATATTATTATTTATGAATTTATTTATGAAGTATATGTGTGTTTACTCCTCTCCCTCGTCTACAGTTACCTCTTGGGTAGCTGCTGGCTTTTGTCCTCCTCCTTGACGACGAGGACCAGCACGACGAGCGCGACCACGACCTGCTCCACCACGAGCTGGTTGTTGTCCAGATGCTGAAGCAGGGGGGCGAGGACGAGCTCTCTGATTTGCAAGACGAGTCTCACACATCAACTTACCACCCTCGCCCAAACCACCTACTGTCTCTACCTGATACTCATGCTTATCAGACTGAGACTTTCCAATCTGGAAACCAACATACTCACCTTGAACAAGGTACTTGTACATACGATCAGCAACGTTAATCGCCGAATGATGAACAAAAACATCCTCACCCTTTCTATCACCCTCCATTACCGTAATGTAACCGAAACCAGCCTTAGCGTTAAACCACTTTACTTGACCTAGGAAATTGTCACCTTGACTTGCGCTTTGTGCAGGAGCTGAACTGTAACTCATACTTATTATACAATATAGTATTGTCTTTAAACTATTTACAATAATATATCATTAGAAATTTGCTATATTAGTTTTTTATGATTATATATATATGTCTAAAATTCAATTCATTCATAAAAATAATGATAAAACCATGTTTCAAGAATTTTCTAAAAAAATTATCTCGTCAGGTACTAGATCATATTGTTTGTCAAAAATAAAAAAAGACTTTCTAGTTGAAAGTTTAGAAAGTGCTGATTATTTATTTGTTAATACATTTAGGGAACAAATCAGGGGGTTCGCAGCAGTATATCATGATAATTATGACGGAAAACATTTACATATTAGTTTAATTTGTAATGCTAAAACACATCGTATGGCTACTCGTAAAAATAAAAATATTACTAAGTTAGCTGGTAAAAATATTATTGAAGCTGTTCTTAAATATGGTAAGCAAATTAAGGTCAAAGACGTTAGATTAGACGCTATTAAAGAAGTTATTCCATATTATTATAATCTTGGTTTTAGATTTGAAAATTCACGAAATAATACTGATACTGAAAAAACACTTGTCAAAGAACTACAAAACGCATATAATAATAATAACAAACCAGCACAAAAAAAAGCACTTGAAAAAATTGTACTCAAATTTTATAAAGGTTATTTTAATGAAAAAATGCAACATGATATGGGTAAAGACACAGACGGAAGAATCGAATATGCTATGGACTTTGGTATTCCCATGAAATTTGTATTCAAAACTACTAGTATTTGTAAAGGTAAATCCATTAAAAACCCTAACAGATGTCGTAAATATAAAACATGTAAAGTTGTTCATGGTAAAAAAAGAACATATTGTCGTACAATTAAAAATACTATAAAAAAATAGAAAATAATTATATAATTGTTATTCAATTATTATATAATTAATTACCAAACATTTTATTTAATGGAGAACATCCTTTATCAAATGATGCGCTGTATTCTATTGATATCGGTTGCGTACTTGTGGAATTCATATATGTAAATACCCATGACAAACTTCCCTCGTTTGCTTCTTGCATACAATCATATATTTTTCCTTCGAATTGGGCAAAAATACCACTATTGATTGAATGATTTTGCGGAAAAATATTTAATGGTTCATTTCCATAACCTCCCAAATGTTTTGCTAGTATATGTCCAGCATCACAATTTGAGTAACCATCGTCTTCTAACATACGTGAATATTTACGAGTGCAATCTGTAGTATCTGTTCCTTTTCCTAATGACTCGGGTAACAGTGTAGCTTTCGCTTCTGATACTACCACATAATCTCCATGCTGAATATATGTATATGTCATATCCGCATATCCGTCACCCATCGTTAATTTATTTATACCCACTTCAGGACAAGGTACAGTTGTGCATACACAATAATTACTACTTACCGCGCTAAATAATCCCGCCAGCAAAACCGCAAAAAAAGAACGCATTAATATATAATTATATTTTTATTAATCTGTATTATTTGTCTCTCTTACTGGCGTTGCCCTAGCTATATTTTTTAACACTTTCTTTATCTTCTTATCCTCCTCTTGGCTAAAAGAACATTGAATTATGTTATGCCATTCCGTACTCTTTTCCGAATGAGCTAATGCCGCCTGAGGATTCTCTTGTAACCATTTTGGCATCTGCTTAAAATTCTTTTTCTCCAAAGTTTTCACCGCTCTCTCTACTTTACTATTATCCTTCTCCCAGATATCATTATCTTTTATATAAAGTACTTCTCTTTTAATGTCCGAACAATGAATAGGTCTTTTATTCTTTTCTAAGTTATTTAATTCTGTTATTATTAAATTTGACATTCCTTCAACATATCCCAATTTTCCCATATTCTCCAAATCCTTTAATTGAACTTGTATTGAATCTACAAAATCTGTTAAATTCAAAGCATCTTTACATGTCTCATTTAAATACACATTCAAATTAAAGTTATTTACTATATTTGTTGTTGGTGGTGGTTGATTCTTAACCGCCTCTATTGCCTCTGTCATTAAATCTTTCATCTCTTCTTGATTTTTTAATAAACTTTCTATTATTTTATCTTTCTCTGCTAACTTATCATTTTCACTATTTTTCATGCTTACTTCTTCACTTAGGGGTTCTATTATAATACATTTTTGTTTATGATTCCATAATGAACTTTGGTGTTTATAAGTTTTTCCACAATCACATTTAAAATCTTTGACAATTGGCGAGTTTTCGGTAGTATTACTTCGTAATTTATGTTTTCTAGTGCTTAAATGTTTTGTATAATCACTTTTCTTACATGTAGTATAGTCACAAGCTATACATTTATATTCTCTTGAGATTTTTTGCGACATTTTTTTCGTATATATAATACGAAGAAAAAATCTCTAAATCCTTTCAATTACTGTTTAATTTTAATTTTATTTCGTATAACATTTGTAATATATCTTCTTGATTTTTCAATAAATTCTCTATTCTTCTTTCAATCAAAATATCTTTTTCTTCTTTTTCTTCTTTTTTTTCTTCTTTTATACTACAGTTCTTTTTATGGTTACATAGCGAACTTTGGTGTTTATAAGTTTTCCCACAAAGACAATTAAAAGTTTTTCTTTCGGATGATGATTCATTATCACATCGTAGTTTATGTTTATTAGTAGTTAAATGTTTTTCATAATTACTTTTTTTATAACATATAAATTCACATTTTTCACATTCGAAAATTTTTTGTTCTGGCCAAGTTCCAAAACAATTATTTTGATGTTTTTTAGTGAAGCAATGTCTTTGATAATCCTTATCATTATTTGTACTGAAATCGGGGCACTCTGTGCAAACTATTTTGTATTTCAACATATTATATATATTCCTAAATATTTTTAAATAAATTTTCCGTATATTTATTTATTCCTAAATATTTTCATCTTTCTCTTTTTGTAATTTTTCTTTTCTTTTCAAATATGCGCGTCTTCTATATTCCTTTAATTTATCAGGGTTTTCTTCTTTTAGTTTTTGTAAATAATTGGCACCAGTTTCAATAACCTTTTCTTTATTTTTTTCATAATATTTCTTGTGATTTTTACCACGTGTATATTTTTTTAATCGTTCTTCAAGCTCGATAACCTTATTTTTTAACATTTTATTTTCTTCTATGAGTTCATCCATTAGTATATATATATAAAAATGTTTATATATTTTTATTATAAATTTTTTTTCGGAAAAATTATGCCCTTATTTTCAAAAATGGACAAAAATGAGAGAGCGACGAATATTTCGTCGTTTTTCGTATTTGTCGCACGAAAAAAACTCTCTTTTGTCGTTTTTTTCAATTTTTGTCCAAAAAATCAAGCCTTTCTTAAAAAAGTGATTTTGCTAGAGAATGCTCTTATTTTCAAAAAAAAATATATTATTTTGTTATTGAGAAATTTTTTTTGTTGGATTCTATTTTAAGATTTGGAAAATGGACAAAATAAAAATGTCCATTTTTGAAAATCTCTAGAACTTTTCCCACAAAATTTTTTTCTTTAAGTAGGTTATAAATATATATTTAATTTGGTAATAAAGAATATATAGCATTATAATTTCTACCTTGTTTATTATAATCAAGACCATAACCAATAACAAATTTATCATCAATATGTTTACCGATATATTTAACATCTAAATTAGGAATACATTTGGTTTCTTTATATAAACATGTACATACTTCAATAGATTCGGGATTTTGTAACTTAAATGTTTCTAAGAGTTTAGAGATAGTTAAACCAGTATCAATAATATCTTCAACAATAATAACATTTTTACCTGAAATATCTTCGGTTAAACCGATAATATCAACAACATTACCAGTAGTTTTAGTGCCACTATAAGAAGAAACTTTGATAAAGTGAACTTCTAATGGAATATTAATTTTTTTAACGATATCGGATAAAAACATAAATGATCCATTTAAAACTCCAATAATAATAAGTGGGTTCTGAGAAGATACAATATTCGCATAATCAGAATTAATTTGAGTAGCAGTTTCATGAACAATAGTATCAATTTCATATTGACTAATATATTGTTCAAATACAAGGTCGTTTACTTTAACAACAGAGTTAGAAAAGTTCATATAAATATTAGATTATATAAAATATTTATATGAAATGCGTATTTATATATTTAAAAAATTAACACATATTAATAAATAATGAGTAGTCGAGCGATGGCATCTGCGAAAAATAGACGTACAAGTCCATATATAAATGGAAATCCAACAACTCAATCCCCACAACCTATGAATAGACCATTAAGTGCTAGTCAACGAATGTCTCAAATACAAGGTAATACACCTAAAAGGGGTCAAGTACCTCAATTACGAGGTCAGGTGCGAGGAACGCCGCCTCCTCCTATTCCAACACGAGGAATGCCCCCTCCTACTCCAGTATCAAGACAAAATCAAGAACAATCACCAAACAATATTAATGATAATAGACGAAGGGAACTGTCAATTCCAGAAGCATTTGCGATGCTAAATAGAAAAGTAAAAAATTTAGAAGAAATAATGAATGTTAATGGAATAGAATTAGATAGTTTCAATACATCGTCTGGAAATATAGATGAGAAACTAATATTGTTGCGTCATGAAATAGAAGATATAATCTCAGAGCGTTCACCAAATGTGAGTGATATATTAACACAGATGAATGTGTTAAAGGAAGAGAAGGATAATGAAATAATACAATTAAGATCAACAATAGATGAATTAACAAATGAATTAAGAGACTTTAAAAATAGATTCGACTGTGAAGAGTTATCGACAACAGGTTTAATGTATAATGATGATGGAGAATTATCTTCTCTCGTTGATGACGAAAACACTGGTGAAAATGTAGAGATGGAGATATCCGAAAAGAGTGTAATTCATAATTCTGAGGAAGAAGAAATAAGTGATGAAGGAGAGAAAGAAATAATAAATGATGAAGGATCAGAAGGAGAAAAAGTAACAGAAGGAGAAAAAGTAACAGAAGAAGAAAAAGTAACAGAAGAAGAAAATATATCACAAACAGTAACTGAATAAAAAGTGTTGAAACTATATCTGTACCAATAATACATAATTTCGAAATAAATTCGCCATATAATTAATAATAATAGATTTATATTTATCATTATTATCATTATAATGTTTTTGTAAATCAATAAATAATGCAAGTGTATACTTTAAAATAAAAGTAATAATAAATCTTAATCTGAATAAGATATGGTCATAAAATGACCAGTTATTAATATAACTACAAAGTTCAGTTTTATCTCCAGTAGTATAAAATTGATGTATATCAATAATACCATGTAATATTTTATACATAGAATTCTTAGAAGAGACATTAATAGCAGTAAACAACTTTTTATAGGTAGTTAAGTTAATAAATAAAACTTTATTATCTTCGTAAAAAGGTTTAGGAATACAAGAATCACACTTATTATTCATAGATAAATTCCCATTAATAAGTAGTGGTAAAAATGTAGAATAACGCAGTTTCAAATACAAATCTTTGTTTGATGAATAATTATAAGTACAAATATCACATTTTTGATTAATATCATAATAAGCAATATAGAGACGATTATTAAATTTAGTATAAAAATCATTAGATTGATTATAAATAAATGTTTTTAACATTTTACTGCATTTTTTTAAATTTAGATTACAAATGATATCATTTCTACTATTAGAATAAATATCATCATATAATTCTAAAGTATCACATATATATGTAAATCCACAAACAGCACCAATACTACTTCCCGAAATTTTTCTAATTTTGATATACCCTTTTTTTTCAAGTTCTTTCAAATATAATAAACAACCGATTAAATATCCTCCATTAACAGCACCGCTGTCAAGAACAATATCAATTAATTCAGGTTGAGTAGGAGGAGCAATATCAATATTATTAATTAATTCATCCAATAATTTAGTTTTTAACATTTATAATTAAAATTGAAAATAATTTTAAGGTTTAAACATTAATAAAATAAAGATGCAGATTAAGTTAGTTGATGAACAGAAGTGTGTAAATTTTGTAAATGTATTTCAGTATTTGAAATTGTTTACAACAAACATAAATATACACATAAGTAGTGAAAGAATGTACATACAAGGTATGGATCCATCACATGTAAGTATATATGAATTAAATTTAATGTCAAATTGGTTTGATGAATATAATGTAGAAAGTGATGATTTAATAGGAGTAAATAGTGGAATATTGTTTAAAATACTAAATGCTCGAGGACAAGGACAGACAATATGTATGCACAGACAAGATGATAGTTTTGAATTAGATTTAACATCAAATGAAACAAATAAGGAAAATTTCAATAAATATTTCAAAGTACCGATGATAGATATAGATGAAGAAATGATGGAAATACCCGATAATGATTATCAATTAAATATTTCTATGCAATCGAAGACATTTAAATCAATAATAGATCAACTATCTGGATTTGGAGATACAATAGATGTAATATATAAGGAAGATAAAATATATTTAAAATCAGAATCAACAGAAGAGGGTGAGATGAAGATAGAGATATCTTTAGACGATTTGGATAATTGTGAAGTAGAGGAAGATTTAGATATGAAGAAATCTTATGCTTCACGATATATGCATATGTTTACTCAATTTCAAAAAATATCAAAAGAAATATATATATCATTTCATAATGATTTACCAGTAAAAGTAATATATAAGATGGATGAAGGTGATAATAATTTCATACAATTCTATTTAGCTCCAAAAATATCTGATGACGATTAATAATTGCAAATAATACGTCAAAAGAAAATAAAATAAATATGAAAAATATATTAATGCCATATCTATTAGAGTTAATAATTTTTTTAATAGTATTGTTTTTGTATATTCATGTAAATTATCACATAAAAACAAGTAACGATCCCGAAATATATGAATATAATGAAACATCAAAAGAAAAATTAGAAGAAATGTGTGATTTAAAACAACCAGTAATAATTTGCAGAGATATATTAGATCTGAATATAAAAAATTTACCAATAAATAACATATACAAAGATTATGATATATTAATAAGAGATGTAGAAGAAGAAGAATTGGATAAATTATTACATCTACCCTTAAACTATGAAGATAGTGAAAAGTTATTTAATAATGATGATAAAGGCCAATATATATCAGAACAAAATGAAAACTTTATAAAAGAAACAGGACTAATAAAAATAATCCAAAACAAAGATAAATTTTTTAGACCTCCTTTACATTCAAACTGTTTTTATGATATATTAATGGGTTCAAATAATAGTCATACACCTTTGAGATATGAGATAAATTATAGAAATTACATATATGTATCAAGTGGTACATGTAAAATAAAAATGATAGCACCTGATAATATTCAAAATTTATACCCAATAATGGATTATGTAAATTTCGAATTTAGAAGTAGTATAAATCCATGGAAAGTTCAAAGTGAGTTTGCGAATGAATTTAGACGAATTAAAGTAATAGATATAGAATTACAAGAAGGCCAAACATTATTTGTACCAGCTTATTGGTTTTATAGCATAAAATTCAATAATAGTACAAAATTAATAACTATGAAATATAGAAACTATTTCAATATAGTATCAATAGTACCATATTTAGGTATGCATTATTTACAAATTCAGAATATAAAAAAGGATAAATACAATAAATTTAAAGTAAATATATCAAATGATGTGACAAATGACGAGACAAATGACGAGACAAATGACGAGACAAATGACGAGACAAATAATGACGAAAATATAGAATTAGAAATAACAGAGCGCAATAAATAATTTAGAAAACTACTTAATAAAATATACTATTATATTTTATTAAATGATTAATATAGGTATTAATGGTTTTGGAAGAATAGGTAAATCATTATTACTTCAATCATTAACTATACCAAATATAAAAGTATGCACAATAAATAATCCTTATTTTGACATAAAAACATTAACTAGCTACTTGCTTCATGATAGTTGTCACAAAATGAGTTTAAGACCAAGAGATATTTATCACCTAAATAATAATACAGTATTTATAAAGGGACAAAAAATATGTATTATGAATAAATTAAACAAAGATTTAGAAGGTAAAAAAATATGGAATCCATATACACCAAATGATATAAAATATTTAATCGATACGACAGGAAATGTATTGACAACAGATAACGCCCAAATGCATAATGTTCCATATTTTATAATGTGTGCCCCACCAGAAGATAAAACCCCCCAATTTATATTTAACGGAAACCATGAAAAATATAATGGTGAAAGAATAATAAGCAATTCTTCGTCAACAACAAACGCATTAGTACCTCTTTTAAAAATATTTGATGAAACAGTAGGTGTAGATAAAGTAAATTTTATAACGGTGCATTCATCGACATCATCACAAAATGTAACAGATAATGCAGATATAAAATCAAGAATACATAGAAGTATAATAAACAATATAATACCCTACAAAACAGGTGCTAGTATATCAACCGAAGTAATAATGCCAAAATTAGAAGGAAAGGTATTTGGTACATCAGTACGAGTACCAACTAATAACGTAAGTATGATAAATGTAACAGTACATTTTGAAATGGCTATAAATATTTATGAGATGTTGTCATTATTACGTCCCCATAATAACAATTCAATAATAATAAATGAAGATCCTTATGTAGTAAGTAGTGATTTCATTACAACAGAGATACCAACAATAATTGATTTACCATTAATAGTTAAAATAAGTGAATATGAATATAATTTTACAATATGGTATGATAATGAATGGTCATATTCAACCCAAATTTTAAAACTGATAAAACATTTAGAGAAAATAAATATATAAAATAATATAAAAAAAATTTCGTATGTATAATTATAATGAGATTCACGGGAATTATTTTTTTGTTGTTTTCAGCGGTAGCAAATGCAAATCTTTTTGATAGATTTGAGAATTGGTTACATGAGCATGGATATCATAAGGATGAAACACGTTATGATATGTTTGAAAATTGGAGATTGAATGATGAATATATAAATGATGTAAATAGTCGAAACTTGACTTACACATTAGGTCACAATAAGTACTCTGGTATGTCAAGTGATGAATTTGGGGAATTTATGGGATTTAGAAGAAATAGTGAACTTTTACAATCAAGAGAATCAAATTTAAGAAAGGAACTAGACATTAGTTATGGAGACAGCATTAACTGGGTAGAGAAGGGTGCAGTAACTCCTGTAAAGGATCAAGGACAATGTGGTTCTTGTTGGAGTTTTTCAACCACAGGTGCGCTCGAGGGTATTTACTATATTGAAAATAAAGATTTGGTTTCATTTTCGGAGCAAGAATTAGTAGACTGTGATAAGTTAGGAAATGGTGGAAAAGATCATGGATGTAATGGAGGATTGATGGATAATGCTTTTTCATGGATTATTGACCATAAAGGTTTATGTAGTGAAAAAGATTATTCTTATTTTTCAGGAACAACAAAAGATAGAGGTGAATGTAAATCAAGTGAATGTACAAATGTTAAGGGAAGTGACATAAAACATTTTAATGATGTACCACCAAGTTCAGATGATGCGATGATGACAGCGTTGTATCAACAACCAGTATCAATTGCAATTCAAGCAGACCAGAAGGATTTTCAACTATATAAATCTGGTGTATTTACTTCATCATGTGGAACAAATTTAGATCATGGTGTATTGGCAGTAGGATACGGAAGTGAAGGAGGTGAGGACTATTATTTAGTAAAGAATTCATGGAGTAGTACTTGGGGTGATGGTGGTTACATTAAATTGGGCAGAGGAAAACAGTATAATAATGGCAAAGGACAATGTGGTATGTTACTTCAAGCAAGTTACCCCTCTTATTAAACCTTTAACCCGTCGGACATTTAAAATGTCCTATTAAAATAATATATATATTATAACTATGACTAATTATATAAGTGGTGATACAATTACAACAGACATAAGTACAATACAATTTTTTCCTATTAACTACTTTAATAAATTCATAAAGACGTTTACATCAAATAATAATTTAATTCACTCTATGGAAAATAATAAAATTAGCAGTCCATTAATCTTTATTACAAAGATAGAGTATCTTGATGATTTTTATGAAAAAATTGTGAAATCATTAAATACTAAATTTGTTTTAATAACTCATTATGGGGATATGGAAGCTGGCTTACACAATAAAATTTTAAATCATCCATTATTAATAAAATGGTATGGTCAGAATATGTGTATTATTTCTGATAAAACATTACCTATTCCAATAGGTTTAGAAAATAATTATTGGAAGCGAACAAATATTCATACAATTAAACAACATTCCAGTAATTCAAAGATAAACTTATTATATCTAAATTTCTCATTAAATACAAATCCAAATCGTTCAAAAATCATGGATATTTTATTACAGAAAGGCTTTAATAAAAATAAAAAGTTAGATTGGGATCATTATATTGAGGATCTATCCAGTCATAAATTTTGTATATCACCAAAAGGTAATGGTGTTGATTGTCATAGAACTTGGGAATGCTTGTACTTAGGTGTTATTCCTATTGTTGAAAAATCTCCACATATGAGTTACTTTCATGATTTACCCATTTTATTTGTTGATAGTTATGATGATATTTCAATTCAATATTTAAATCAAATATATAAAGATTTTAAACATAAGTCATTTAATATGGATAAACTATCTCTCTCTTATTGGAATAGAAAAATTAGGGAACATTTTAAATGTCCAACGGGTTAAATGATAAAGTGTAATAAATATAATAAAAAATTTAATTAAAATTTTTATTATATAAAATATTACCTGATAAAAAATATATTTATTATATAAATTAATGAATAATTTATCACCAGTAAAATTACCCATATATGTTTCAATAACAAGTATATACAAAAATCAAAATCCATTATATGAAACTTTGAAGAGTATACTAATACAAACTATACCACCAGATAAAATTTTTATATATTTATCAGAAGAACCATATATATTAGATGATGGTTTTATAGATAAAAAAATAACAGATAACAACTTATTAAATTTAATTAATAATACTCCAAATATTGAATTAAATTGGGTAAAAAATATTGGTTCTTATCGTAAATTATTACCATTATTAAAGGATAAATGGAAAGAAGACTGTATAATAATAACATTTGATGATGATACGATATATAACAATAATTTAATAAAAAATTTAATAAATGATTACAATAATAATAAGTGTGTAATTGGTTATAGTGGGTTTACACCAACTTTCAGAGAGTTTAAAGATTTTAATTATCTCAAACGTGGACTTACACACAACGTATCATTATATAATTTTTTAACAGGAAAAGGGGGTATTTTATATAAACCAGATTTTTTTCATAAAACAGAAAATTTGATATTTAACGAAGAAATATTTTTAAATACATGCGATAAACAAGATGATGTATGGTTTTATTTAATACGAATATTAAACAATATAAAATGTTATTTATCTCAAAAAGATTGGTTATCAAAAAATATAATAACTCGTGGTTTATATGATAATTATAATTCAAAAAATAATAATAATACTATAGCATTTAAAAATACAATACTTAAATTAAGTGAATTAGGTTATAAGTTTATATAAAAATATAGTATACATCATGATAATCGCCAATACATCATTATCAAAAATAATTGAAATATTATTTTAAAAATATATAGAACAAAAAACATAATATATAATATGGAAAATCAGTATCGAATATACATAGAAAATAGGGAATATACCGAATATAGTTTTGTAAATGCGGTATCATTAGATGATTCAGATAATCCAGGTGTAGACCCAATAAAGGATAAGTTGTTTAGTGGAGACGTATTTTCTATAGATGAGTGTAAAAATATGAAATTATTACACTCAACAGTTCATTCAGTAGAAAGTATGCCAGGTGTATTGGTTCTAGATCAAAACAAGACATTCGGAAAACTAAATGGAAAAAACTTATACAAATGTATACCAGATGATCGTAGATTACCAGTATTTTTGGTACCATATGAAATAAAGAGAATGGGGTTTAAAAAAAAAATGGTAAACAAGTATGTGACATTTGAGTATTCAAACTGGAATAGTAAACATCCATATGGTAAAATAAAACAAAATATAGGAAATGTAGATCAATTGGATAATTTTTATGAATATCAATTATATTGTAAAAGCCTAAATGCTTCAATACAAGGTTTTAATCGTGCAACATCAAACGCTCTAAAAAGTAAATCTCATTTGGAATTTATAGATTTGATACGAGTGAAATACCCCAATTTAGAAGATCGTACAGGAGAGAATATATTTACAATAGATGGTGAAGGTTGTGAAGATTATGACGATGCAATAGGATTTAAAAAAATAGACAACAGAACAATAATAAGTATCTACATATCAAATGTAACATTATGGATGGAATTATTAGGATTATGGAAATCGTTTTCAAGACGTATATCAACAATATATTTACCAGATAGAAAAAGACCTATGTTACCGACAGTATTATCAGATTGTTTATGTAGTCTTCAAGAGAAACAAGTAAGATTTGCTTTTGCGATAGATATCGAGATAATAGAAAACATAATAACAAATATATCATTTAAAAATTGTTCAATAAAGGTAGTGAAAAATTATCGATATGAAGAAGATAGTCTATTATACATGAAAGATTACAATTTATTGAAAAATATGGTATGGGAACTAAATCGACGAAATAAATACACAAGTGATATAACAAATAGTTATGATGTAATTACATATTTAATGATATTAATGAATTATGAATGTGGAAAGGAAATGATAAAAAATAATAATGGAGTATTTAGATCGGCAGCTTTTGGTAAAGAGACTATAATACCGAATGATATACCCGAAGATGTAACAAAATTCTTAAAAATATGGAATAGTTCATGTGGGCAATATAGCACAGATTACTCAAAAAAACATGAATTGTTAGATTTGGAGTCTTATATACATATAACATCACCTATACGACGATTGGTAGATTTATTAAATATGATTCAATTCCAAATAAATAATAAGATGTTAGAATTATCAAGTGATGCAGTAGAGTTCTATAATCAGTGGATATCAGAACTAGATTATGTAAATGTAACGATGAGGGCAATTCGTAAAATACAAATAGATTGTAATATGTTACATATGTGTTTTACAAATCCAGAGGTAATAGAAAAGACATATAATGGATATGTATTTGACAAAATACAAAGAAATGATGGTTTATATCAATATATAGTATATTTACCAGAATTAAAAATGGCATCAAGAATAACAGTAAGAAGTGAGGTAGAAAATTTCAAAAGACGAGAATTTCAAATATATTTATTTATGGATCAGAATAAATTAAAACAAAAGATACGACTACAAATGTTAGAATAAATTATTACAACAAGACGCAACTCGTTGAAAGAAAGGAATGTGTTCAATAAAGAAAACACGTTCTTTTGAAATAATATTATATGTATACATAGGAATTTGGATGCCGTTATCGAGTAATGCAATTTTATGAAAGATAGTACCCTTATATAGAGTCATTTTTGGATATATATGTACAATTTTATATTTATTAGTAGTGTCAGTTACTAATAAATCCCCAATATACTTTTTAATATATATAACATCGCCGTTATAAAACATATTATATAATAATATAATATATGTTAGTAATATTACTATTAATATTTTTAATGGGTATAACAAATGCATATGACGAAAGTATATCAAAACATGCTGTGAATTTAGCACAAGCATCATATAGTGTATCAGCAGTAGATGAATGGGATTGTATGACATGTGATACATCAATAATATTGACAAATATAGTAGAGAAGGAAGGTTTACGGTCATTACAAGGGTATGATAATATGCTAAATAGCATATTTATATCTTTTAGAGGGTCGTCGAATATGGAGAACTGGATAGATAATATACAAGTAAAAAAGATAACACCATATGAAGACCAAAATATAGAAGTAGCGAAGGGATTCTATAAAGAATATACAAATTCAAAGGAGATATTGATGGAAAATTTATCATATTTATCAAAAAAATATAACACGAATAGTGTGTTTCTAACAGGGCATTCTGCTGGTGCAGCGATGGCAACTTTGGCGGCGTATGATATATTATCGGATTACAAAAAGTATGATTTAAAATATTTAATAACTTTTGGTTCTCCACGAGTAGGAAATAAAAATTTTGCCGAATATTTCAATAAATATTCGTTTACAACATATAGAGTAACACATTATTATGATATGGTACCGCATGTACCTGAGGAAATACTAGGATTTACACATTTATCAAATGAGATATGGTATAATGAAGAGAATACAGAATATAAAATATGTAATGATTTGTACGAAGAAGATAGTAATTGTTCGAATTCATGTAGTCCAATACACTGTACAAGTACATCAGATCATATGTACTATTTAAATGTAACGATAGGTAATAAAAATTAATATTAATAAAACAGTATTAAATATATAATAATAGAATAAAGTATGTCTGAAGAATCCCAATATTTAGGATTAATTAAAGAGATTTTGGATGATGGTACTGTAACATCTAGTAGAAATGGTGAAACAAAATCAATATTTGGTCACATGAGTAAATATAATTTAAAGAATAATGTACTTCCATTATTAACATCAAAAAAGGTGGCATGGAAGACGTGTTTAAAAGAGCTGTTATGGTTTATATCTGGTTCAACAGATAATGGAGAACTTCAAAAGGTAAATGTAAAGATTTGGAATGCAAATGCTAGTAGAGATTTTAAGATGAAGAGTGGTTTAGATTATAAAGATGAGAACGATTTAGGTCCAGTATATGGTCATCAGTGGAGACATTTCAACGCTGAATATACTGATTGTCATACAGATTATTCAGGAAAAGGTGTAGACCAGTTAGAGTATATAATAAAAAAATTGAAAGATCCAAATGAGAGAACAAGCAGAAGATTAATATTATCTGCTTGGAATCCATGTCAACTGGAAGAGATGGCTTTACCTCCATGCCATGCTTTTGTACAATTTAATGTAGTGAATGATGATGAGTTAGAATGTTGTTTATATCAAAGAAGTGGAGATGTAGGACTAGGTGTACCGTTTAATATAGCAAGTTATTCTTTTTTAACGCATTTATTAGCACACCATTGTGGATTAAAAGCCAAAAAGTTTGTACATGTAATAGGTAATGCTCATATATATAAGGAACATTATGATGCGTTACAAGAACAATTTGTGAGAGGTTCATGTGCTATGTATGTATTTCCTACATTAAAAATAAAAAATAAATATAATAGTATAGATGAATATAAGTTTGAAGATTTTGAAGTAGAAAATTATAATCACCTTGAACCAGTAAAAATGAAGATGATAGCATAGTAAAAAAATATAAATTATATGAAAATATTATTGTATAATTTATGTGAATTAGTTATTGAAAGTATTTTAAGTACATTTGTTCATAGATGTACAGTAAATCATATATCTTTTTATAGTACCTTTAAATAATAGTTTTAATGGTGGAAACCAGCCACAAATAATGTCGGTTGCTTTTAACAAATCAGGATCATTAATAACGATAGTAATAGATTTAAAAAAGAAATCATCATTTTCCCAATATTTACGGTCTTTTGCTGGTTCAATATAGTTATATTGTTTAGCTTGTTCAATTAATTCATTAAGTGTTCTGGCCATATATATATATATAGGTGTATTGATAATTTATAATTTATACGTATAACGATTGATTTGTAGCTATATATTTTAATGTCATGTCGGGAATTTGTTTAATTTTACTCAATAAATTCATATTGTTTGTAATCTCACAAACATTTTCAAACTCAGCAGCAATATTATTAATTTTTAAGAGTGCTTTAATAAATTCTCCTAAAAATATATTTTTTTCACTTTTAGCTTCATCAATAATTTTTTTAGCAGATTTTTCATTATTTACTTCAGAAGCCCAAATATATGAATATCTAACAAAATCATATTGTAATTCAAAATTTTCCGCAGCACCATACAAGTTAAAAGAAACTTCATTATCAGAGTATTCTTTAATTCTCTGAGTAGCATAGTCAACCGCATTTTTAACATTTAAATAGTCTTCAGTACAATTAAAATCTTTATAATCGTCAGAAACTTTAAGATTAGAGAAACAACTAAAGAATGCAATTAATTCGGGTGTAGTCATATTATCAAAATGTCCTAATTCATATAAATCAGAAGCGAGTAAACAGTGTATTTCATGGACATGTGAAGCAATATCTCCTTTTGTAGATAAAGAATAAATACCATCGTTTTCCAAAATACAACCGTTGTTTTTTAATATATATAACAAATTTGAAACATTATTTTTAACGTAAGAGTTAGTATCTTCCATAGATTTTTGTGAACTTTGTAAATCAGAGTTCAACATTTTTAGTTTATCAATTTGTTTGATATGTTCTTTAATTTGAGGGTATGCATTTTCCAAAGTAGTGATATTGTGTTGTAATTTTTGTCTTTTTTTACTTTGGTGTGCAGTAGTTAGTTCATTTGTGATAGTATAATATTGTTGTAGTAAGTCAGTATTAATATTCATAGAATCAGTAATTTCTTGTTGTTTTTTAATTTGACCATTAAGACAGGATATTTTATGTTTAAATCCAGAAATTTGAGATTGAATTTGTTCATTTAACATACTTTTTTGAATAAATTCACAAAATGACATGTTACCAACAGAAATAAGATTTAATAGAAGTCCGTATGTGAATTTAAACTTAGATTTAAGGACTTGTGGAACACCTGATAAAATTTTTTTATAATCGTTAAGTAAAGGCATACCAGCGTCTTTAATTAAATTACCACAGTGGATAACATGTCCAATAGTATCGAGACCTCTTCTGCCTGCTCTTCCAGCCATTTGTGTATATTCGTGTGCATATAGATCACGATGTCCATCGGAAGTAATTTTATTCATAGATGTAAATATAACGGTTTTGGTAGGCATATTTAATCCAACAGCGAATGTTTCAGTAGCGAATAAGACTTTAATATAACCTTTACCGAATAATAACTCAACCATTTCACGTAATATAGGCATGATACCAGCGTGGTGAATAGCAATACCTTTTTCAAGTAATGAGACCAATTCATGATATTCAGGTAAATTAAGATATTCATGAGCATTAGGTAGTCGTCTAATAATTTTTTCACAATCATTTCTAATAACAGAAGGGATATGTGCATCATCATAACCGAATAAATTAACACTAATCATTTTCGCATATTTTTCAACTCTATATCGTGAGAATACAAAACATATAGCAGGTAACATTTCATTTTTATATAAATAACGGATAAGATTATTAAGAATAAGATTAGGTTTAATGGTAACATTTTTACTGGAAAATAGCTCAAGATTTTTTTTAATCATATTATAATTAGAGTCCATAAATTGTTCTCCTTGTTTTTTGAGGACGTGTGGTTTATTTAAAATTCCTTTAATTTGTTTTTCCTTATCTTTATCCTTTAAGATTTTAAATATAGATGTATTGGTATCAATATAGATATAATGATTTAGAGGTACAACTCTAAAATCAGTATTAGCAAGATAAACGATTTTATCAGAACGGTGTCTATTTTCACACCATTCAGCAAATTGAAGAGGCTTATCAATTGTAGCAGATAACATAACCATTTGAACATGTTGAGGTAACATAAGTATAGATTCTTCCCATACTTTACCTCTATCAGCATCATTAATATAATGTATTTCATCAAATATAACACAAGCTAATTCATTTTGAATATCCATATCAAAATGAAGTTTAGAAGTAGTAACAATATCTCTTTGTTTGAGATAAAGGGTGTTTTGTAAAATTTCAGTTGTCATAATAAGAACATCAGCTTCTGGATTAGTTTTAATATCCCCAGTTAAAATACCAAAAGAGATATGTGGAAATTTTTGTGAAAATTCATAAAATTTTTGATTACTAAGAGCTTTAATGGGACTGGTATAGATAACTTTTTTCCCTTTGGAAACGAAATAATCGATAGCGAATTCAGCAGGTAATGTTTTTCCTGAACCTGTGTGAGCAGTAACCAAAACATGGTGTCCTTCCACAGTAGATTCAATAGCATATTTTTGAAAATCACTTAATGGGAATGAGAATTTAGAAAAGTATTCTTTATATTTTTCTTCACTAGTGGTAGGGAATTGTTTATCACAAAGTTTCACCATAACTAATATATAACATATTAACGATTGTTTAAATTTAAATCAATTTTAAATTATAATATTGTGTAATGTAATTATATATATATAATGAAATTAAGTAATCCGATGACAAGAAAAGAATTTAAGCGAAAAATAAAAAAGTGGAAAAAAACTGTAAAAAGTTATAGTCATAAACCAAATAAATCAGGATATAGAAATGATTGTAGTGGTTTTGTAAGTTATATGTGGGATTTACCAAAAAACACATATAATGGAGTGTTTATAGGAGGTCCACGTACAAGAAATAAAGGAAGGTTTAATTTAAAATATTGGTCAGAAAAAATAAGTAAGAAAGATTTAAAAAATGGAGATGCCTTAATGGTTATGAAACCATCGTATCATGTAATATTATTTGATAAATGGGCAAATAGAGAAAAGACCAAATATTATACATATGAAATGTGCAGTCGAAGATTTTGCAAAGAACACGGATTTTTACATAGTAAACAAGATTATCCTTATACAAGACGTATACGACCACGTTTTAAAAATCCGATATTACTTCGTAGAAATACAAGGAAAATAAAAAAATTTTTAGATTTTAAGAAGAAAGAACAACAAATATTGGACCGTAAAATTTAATAATATATTATTGTATTTATAATAGTTACATATAATATATTATAAACATGATTACAATATCATATTATCATTATTGGAAAGACTCTGATACAGATAATTATTTTACAGAATTTATAAAAAAGAATATAGGTGATGTAAAAATAGTAGCAAATACATCAAATCCAGATATTTTAATATCATCATGTTGGGGAGATATAAAAGAAGTTAAAGAGTTAAAAGCGAAATGCAAAATATTTTTTTATGGAGAAAATTTAGAAAGATTTCCAAAATTTAATGATGAAAATGTATTATATGATGTATTTGATTTAATAGTTGGTTTTAAAGAAACAGATATATCATTAAAACAAGTTAGATTTCCATTATGGCTTATGTATTATTCTTATTATAATTATGATGAAAAAGATAATATACTGTCATACATTCAAAAAAGATATAATGAAAATATAAAAAAACATAAAGAATTTTTTTGTACAATAGTGGCGCGACACGATTGGTATGGACAAAGAACAAAAATATATGATGTAGTATGTAAATATGGGGATATTTATTCTCCGAGTACTTTTCGTAACAATACAAAATCGATAGGTAAGGGACATAAAGAAAAAATAGATTATATTTCAAGAGGAATATATAATATATGCCCTGAAAATTCTTGTTATGATAATTATTTCACAGAAAAAATATTTCAAGCATTTGAAGCGGGAACAATTCCAATTTATTGGGCAACAGATTTACCTGAAGTAGAAATAATAAATAGAAATAAATACTGTTTTTGTGATTTGAATAATAGAGAAGAGTTAGAGAAATCAATAGTAAATGTAACAAAGAATCCAAATCAATATATTGAAGGTGATTTATTTACAAAAAATGCTGGAGAAAAGATAGATGAATATTATTCAACATTAAAAAGAAATATAATAATGCATATAGATAAATAAAAAATTATATACTTAAATATACCTTAAAATAAATAAACTAATACTAATCAAAATTTCAAGCATCAAGATAGTGTAGATAATCTTCAAATGTAGGAAAGTCAAAGTCTTCTTCATGAGGATCCCATAAGTAGTAGTCGGGTAATTTACCTCCCCAACATTCAGCAGCTATAGTTGGTAGAATCTGGGGCATAATTTCACCCATAGAGATAATGTCATTCAACGCATGTTGAAATTTTTCAAGATGTTCAGGTTTGCAGTATTTGTCATAGTCATGATATTCAGCAATCATATTAACAAGCTCATAAGGAATATATGGCAAGCGACGTTTATTGTATGATTTATCCATTGTATCTTTTATAATTGTAAATTATAATATAAATTTTAATTTAAAATCATTTTTTTTCAAATAAATATCTATATATTACATATGGAAGATTTACAAGAAGCAAGTAAAAAATCAGGAGAAAAATTAAATTTTATGAATCATGTATTAAAGTTTGACGATACAACAAAATCCGATTTATTTAATACTCTTCAATACGCATTTTTAGCGATTATACCAGTTGTTTTGTTAAACAAGGCTGTTCGTGTTTATATCCCAGAGGTTGATGATTCGAAAAGTAGTTTAGAAATATCAATTGAGATATTAGCTCAAGTTTTAGTAATGTTTGTTGGACTGTTCTATATAGATAGATTAATAACATTTGTACCACCATATAGTGGTGAAAAGTATGAACCATATATTGTTAAAAACACAATTTTAGGCGTTTTAGTGATAGTATTGAGCTTAAATACTAAATTAGGCGAGAAAGTAAATATATTGGTAGATAGATTATTTGAATTTGTAACTGGTAGTTCTTCACAAGAAGAGGAAAAACCTAAAAAAAACGGACCAGTAGTAAGAACACAACAGAATAGTGGTGCTTCTGCTCAATTTCCTGTACCCGAAAAATTAAGTTTAAAGAGTGAGGCGAATAATGGTTTTGATAGTATGTATTATAATACTGAAAACCCACTTGTAGATGCTAATGTACCATCTCGAGATGGTTTTCAGGTAGGAACTCCATTAATGGCAGCGAATGAAGCACTAGGTGGTTCATTTGGAACTATGTTTTAAATACTAGGTGTAATAATTAAATTTAATGATATTCACTATATATTATATTATATAATGAATAGAAGATGTGGTTTAAATGCTAAAGTGTATTAGTAAACAAATGGGAAGTAAAAATAAAAATAATTAAATTACAATTACAAATACAAAATTCTAAATTACTAGGTGTCCAAGATGCTGCGTAAGAAATCCCGTGCTGTTGTATTTTTCCAATTCTGTTTTCTCAAAATATACTGGTCTAGATTATAGTAGTTAACCAAGTTCCCAGAGATATCAAACCTTTGAGGAAATTCAGATTGTGTGAATTGTTCCATGTAGAATCGGAAGACCTCGACCTGTTTCTTTTGACCAATTCGGTGACATCGTGCAATCGCCTGTGATTCGACGCTAGGATTCCATGTTGGACTTACGAAGTAGACCTCAGAGAAATTATCTTGGAGATTGAGACCCTCACAAGAAGACATAATCTGTAGAATGGTTACATCGCTTTTTAAATATGAGTTGATAATTCGAGAAACATCTTTGTTGAGACCTTCGATGTACGAGTTTTCAGGAATGGGGTTGGCTGTTAAAATAGAGAACTTTCTTTTATGAGAAATCGAAGGATCAATCATAGTAACGGATATATTTTTAGCAGTCAACATATTTTTTAGGGCGGTCATTTCGTCACGAAACTGGCAGAAAACAAGCTTCCCGTTGTTATTATTACGACGTTGTGAAAGTACATCAACTACGGCATCCAACTTAGAGTGTTGGTTGAATGCAAGATCTAACGTATCTTGTCGTGGTTGGCTAAGGATGTTGTTTTCGATGTGATGTACGTTTTTCTCCAAGAGTTTGGGATATGTACAAGCCTGTCGACACAACTGCATTTCAACAATTAAGTCAGTAGGGTTTACTGAGTTTCTAACTTTGAAGTGCGTTTCTCTAGCGAGAGAAAGTTCTTCTGGATTAGACCATGGAACGGTTATATTGTGAATTACTGGTGGTGGAAGTGTGATTCCAACTTGATTCTTGGTACGAAGAAGGACAGAATCATTCCAATTTGTAATATTTGCAGCCTTACAAATATTTCTGAAATCAGTTAATTTATTTTGAACTGGAGTACCTGTGATGACCCAAGTAAAACCGCTGTTGACAAGTGTTGCGCCGTGCCAAAGTGCATTACGATTACGCAGATGATGAGCTTCATCATAGATGACCCGATCCCAATTAATGTTATGTAACGGATTTTTAGACGGAAGTTGCTTTTCTTTTTTCGAGATGGCGATGCTATGATACGTTGTGATAACAATAGAACTGTTCACAAGCATTTCACTAGTAATCTTTTTTTTCTTCTGGCTGTAAAAGACAAGTGGATTCGTACCGATTATACGTTTGATTTGGTCAATCCACTGATGTAGAAGGGAAGCAGGGACAACAATTAGTGTAGATTTTTTTGGTATAATCAACATCGTCATCAACATGATGATAGTTTTACCAAGACCCATTTCATCTGCGACAAGAGCACCAGATTGACCCGATTCTTCTTTAGTGACACACCATTCGGTTCCGCTTACTTGGTGGTCTTTAATAGTTAACGAACTATTAAAATTAGTATTGGTTTGGTGGACAACGTCCATATACCTAGTATGAAATGTTGACATATCCGTTGGTACAATTTAAGTAATATATTGATTATAGCAAAAATACAAAAATGTAATCATTTTTTTTTAGATAAGTGTATTTTTTCAAAGTAAGTGATAATATGTATTTGAATTCATAAATATTATCATATGATTTATAATTTATTAAATATTTTTAAATAAAAATAACCAAATGTAAAAAAAGCCGTTAAATAAAATATACTAGTAATTAAGGTGTCAATATGAAAAGTGTCTTTAAGATACATATATAAAATAATTAAAAAAGCGGTCATTAAAATACCGATCAAAGCATGTCGATTAAAATCATTAACAGATTTGCTACTTGTTCTTGAAGTAATATATAATAAATAAAAATATGTAAATGGTGCAGACCAAGCAAAAGCGACAATTTTAAAATAATGTGGGTTGTTAATATATTTTTGAGAATAATATGACATAGTTCCAAACATTAACGCACCTACTAATGCGTCTTTTATTGTTGTATTCATTATATATAAGGTAATATAATAAAATATTCTAAATTGTAATAATCGTGATAATAATGAATAGTATTTATTTAACACAAATATAAAATAATGATAAAATATATAGAGATATGGAACCAAGTGACATAAGTTTATATAATAAAACTAAAAAAAACATATATAAAAAATATCCTAAGCATAGTGCGTATAGAAGTGGATTATTAGTAAAAGCATATAAAAAAGCATTTAGTATAAAATACAAAAATACAAAAAAGAGTCCGTATAAAGGTAAATATACAAGAAAAAAAGGATTAAGAAGATGGTTTGATGAAGAATGGGTAAATCAACGAGGTGAAGTCGGATATAAATACAAGAATGATATATATAGACCTAAAATAAGAATTACAGATGATACACCAATAACACATAATGAATTGACAAAAAAAGAAATAAAAAATGCACGTACAAAAAAATATAAAACAGGAAGGGTAAACCGTTTTAAAAAGAGTAAAAAAAATAATAATTTAAAGGGAGGTGTAAAGGTTAATAAAACACGAAAGAAAAAAACTCGTTTTAGTGATTTCCCTGAGTTTCGTCCAAATTTAACGCCTCGTCAAATATTTAAATTGGGAAGTTTTGGTGGAACATATTGGAGACCAATATATTCAAAAGTAACAGGTAAAAATTATAAGAATAAACATCTAAATTATCCAAAATCTTGGTGGAAGGGCATATCAAATAATAATTTAACAAGAAAATGGGAAGATTATGATACAAATATAAACAAATATGGAGTAAAAGTTGGAACTACATTAGAATTTTGGGAAGAAAAGAATTGGATAAAAAAGTATCATCCGTATGGATGGGTTCAGTGGTATTGTGATTTTTATAATGGTAAAAGAAGTCCTGATGATGAACGTCAAGTAAAAAGATGGGTTCAGACAGCAGGTCCTAATAGTAGATTTAGAAAAGCATTAATTAATTTAATAAAAAAAAATAAAGCAAAATATAATGATTTTAATATAAGTCCGAAAATAAGACAGACGTTACAACACTGGGGATATGTACTAACAGAAAGGGATTGTAAATAAAGTATAGATATGTATTGTTCGCAACATTATTCTATATACAAGAATTGGTTCATTTTATATTTACTGTTATTATTATCCATATTAATGTTAAATGTAATCCATATATTGGGAAAATTATCGTTTGTTTTATTAATATTAATATCAATATAAGTATTATCAGTATTAATATCAAAATTAATATATGTATTATCATTATTTTGTTCTAGATAATTATCATTTACTGTAATGTATTTACTTACATTATTATTTGACCAATAATGTGAATATGTTATATTAAATAGTGCGATTATTAAGAACCAGACAAACATCTTTAATTTAAAATTAAAAAATGAATGAATATACAATCATTTTTTTTAATAAATAAAAAATAATTTATTTATTAAATTACAATCATAACTAATCTAACTAATTTTTTATTGGTTATTTTGTTGAGACCAGCTCATCTTGCTCAATTCATTCCTGTTTTCGTTCAATAAGTTCTTGTAATCCTTTGCTGTGATATTAGTGATATACTCTTCGATACTGTTTGCCATGAAGCCATTACTAGTCAGCCATTCGGTGTTGTCGGTAATAAGAACTCTCTTATCACTATCAGTTAGGTGCTTAACTGTTTCCTTAATAACAAGTTTGACACGCTTCTTTTCGGCCTTTTCTGCTTCCTTAGCTGCTTTCTTTTCGGCCTTTTCTGCTTCCTTAGCTGCTTTCTTTTCTGCTTTGGCAGCTTCTTTAGCTTGTAGTTTTTCAGCAGCGGCAGATAGCTTAGCTTGAAACTTTTCTTCCTTGGCGGCATCCTTAGCAGCTTGCTTTTGCTTGGACTTGAAATCCTTAGCATATTCCTTAATAGTCATGGTAATTGTCATATCACCGTTATCATTAGCAAATGTAACGGATTTTACAACGACAAGACCATCGCTATTAAGCTCTGCGTTAGGATCAATAGCATCTAGCTGTTGTTTGAGTTTTTCTAGTTTCTTCCCATTCTTCGCTGCTTCCTTAGCAGCTTTCTTTTCTTCCTTGGCAACTTCTTTAGCAGCTTTCTTTTCGGCCTTTTCTGCCTCCTTAGCAGCTTTCTTTTCGGCGTTCTGAATTTCTTTTTGTTCGAATTTTTGGTTAAGTATGTCAATCTGTTCTGGTTTCATTACGATAACCTCCATTTCAGATACGGGGATATAGTTAGCTTCTACTCGATTCCATGAACCGATAATTTCACGGATCCAGTCAGCAGTTTTAAGCTCATCCTTTGGCTTGGGAGAAATTTGTTCGCCATCAGCATTCACAGTCTTAGGCGCACGTGCGTAGAGTTCGTTCTTTTCAATCTCGGTCATTTTTTTATAGTAATTAGATGCACATTTAGTACGAAGATGATTGCGAACATCAGGACGACTGAAAGTGGTTTCAAATGTGGTGGGGTTCATGGTAATGGACATTTTGATAATAGCTTATTGCTTGTTATTGGTCATTAATATACTTATTCAAAAAAGAATCAAAACAAATCAATTTTTTTTGAATAAGTTTCTATAGAAAGTAAAAAATTTTGTTTTTTTTGATATACTAGACCTATTCAAAAAAAATTGATTACTTTTTATAGAAATTTGTAATTAATTATAAAAATCTTTGTAAAATTACTTTCAAAAGTTAGTAAGTTAAAATGGTATGCTCGTACTGCTCTCAAACTGGACACAACGCGAATAGCTGCGAGATGAAGATATACTCTCGTGCTAGATGTATATGGGAAAATGATTATGACCCAATATTTAATCATAATGATTCTTTAAACCGTAAATATTGGTGGAAACGTCCAATTATAAAAATACCACAAGAAGATGGATTTATGTGGTTGTATGATAATCAACTAGGAGATATGGTTGAAATGGTTGTTACAACAAATGATGAGGTTTATAATTTTCATCGACATATTTGTTGGTATATAGATAACAATAGGGAATTACCCGAAACGTGGAGAAATAAACTACAACCGTACTTACATAATGTTACAGATTTAAGAACAGTTTTGGTCAACGTAGGAGTACACGACATAAGATGGAAACCTTTATCAAAGTGTTGGTTTAATTCTAATCATATAAGAGGTTTAAACATTTGTTTTGAAAATCGTGTGGATTCTTTACAAGCACGCTTTCGTGTTATGAAACACCTGCAGACTTTTCATGAGAATCAATTTCCAGATGGTTCGGGTACACGATTTATTACAGATGATGGTTATACTACACCACCACCAAATATAACTTTTAGATCAAGAGTACCGATTATAGACCGTAATATAAACAACAATTTGATAAATTTCATGAATGAAAGTGATACATCAGATAGTGATACTGAAAATGAACCTGTATTTCAATCTCCAAGAGGAGTAGCAGATGAACAACGTATGTTACCTAGAATTAACTTAACAAATATTCCACCTCCACCACCAGATACACAACCAATAAATGTAACCGTATCAGATTCAACAACTTGTGGTATTTGTTGGGACGTATTAGGAGAAGCTAATGTAATGGTAACTAAATGTGGTCATAAATTTTGTTGTGATTGTATTTTATCACATTTTCAAAATGCTGCTGGTAATAATTGTCCGTTATGTAGAGTGGAATATGCATCACGAGTTCCAGGTTGGATTCCACCAGAACAACCAGAAGATAGACCAACAAGACCAACAAGACCAACAAGACCAACAAGACGAAGAACTCGTGATAATTTCCTGTTTGATGAATTTCATTATGAGAGAGGAAATGGGAGTAACAGATTACTAGTAAATGCTATAGTAGAAGCACTAGGAATAGTAGGAGAAGGAAGAGAATTAAGACAAAGATCCATAGTGAGTTAGTAGATAGAATTGTTGTAAGTTAATTAATTAAGTAATTTAGTTTTTTTTTACGCAAACAACAAATAAAAATAAATGAAGTGATATAATTCTACTTTAAATTACTTAGTAATATTCAAATTAGTTGTATATTTTTCAATAAATTCGGTCATCATAAAACGTCCAAATATTTCTTTAAATTCAGATATATTATCTTTTCTATTAGATACAAAATCAGTTAATTCTTTAAATATCGGGAAGAAATTATCTGAGTCATCAAACATATTAAATAATAAATTACTAGCTTCAAAGTTGATTCTAGATTTTGCAACATATATATTTCTTCTTTTATCAAGAATTCTCGATCTACACAAAGGACATAGGTGTCCATTAAGTGATTTATTATAATTATTCATTAGACAAGGAACACAAATTTTATGACTACATTTAGTTACAACAAAGTTATTGTTTCCGATGTCATTAATACAAATGGGACATGTATGCTGTGTATCGGAAGGTGGTGCCGAAGGTACAATTATTTTTGAAAATTGAGACATATTATCTTGATATAACTTCATAGAAATTTATATAACTTAAATTAATTGAGTAAAATCAATTTTAAACATAAATAAAAATAAAATATATTAATAAATATGGATATGGATAGTGATAGTAGTGATAGTGAGTGTGAAAATGAAAATAACGATGAAGCGATGAATTTATTACAAGTTGCTTTAGATAATGAAGAGAATTCTTATATAATGAATTTAAACAGTGACAAAATAGATGACATGAAAATTCTTATGATAGAAAAATTGCAACTATCAGAAGAATATGAATATGAAATTTTAGAAAAACTGCATGATTATATGTACATAGATGAGATACCTCATTTTAAAAGTGGTAGTTATATAAGATGGATAAATTTATTAAACCCAAATGAAATAAGATTAAAACCAGGTGCAACAATATGTGATATAGAAATAAGAGAGGGTGGTACATACATAGTATGTAAAAATAATTATGGAAGAAGAAATTGTTGTTTTCAACTAAAAGCAGATGAAAACTTGATATTTCGCAAATTAAATGACCAAGAAAAAGTAATATTATCAGTAATGAATTATTTAAAAAATTGATAAACTATAAACTTAAGTGTTTAAGAATTTTTTTACTACGTTGGTTACCTTTTCAATTAATTTGTAATAATTTTTTCATTAATATATTTATTATAATTCTCTAAAAAATTATTTTCGTTTTCTAGTTTTCTTAGATGGAATAACACCATTTTTAAATATTTTATTTGTTCTTGTTTTTCCAATAAGATAAGCCTTTTTTTTAGCACATTTAAATTTATAGATAGAAAGATTTTTTTTCTTTAGTACTGAATTTTTACATATACCAATACTTTTTGGTTCTTCAGTATACTTTCTATTAATATTTTTAATACAATTGCATAGTTTTTGGGCAATTATGTTTTCTGCATCTTGTTTCAATTTATTTTTATCGGTTGGAATATTTTTTTCATAATATTTCAAAACTTTTGTATAGTCATCAATTGTTAATGCTGACATATTACTAATAATATATGTAAATATAATAATATATTCATATATTATGTCAAAAAGAATTGTAGTATTTGATATGGATGGAACACTAGGATATTTTTCACAATTATCAATACTATTTAAATCAATAGAAATGTTTTTAAATAAAAGAATAAGTCAAAAATGTTTTAATGAAATAATGAATTTATATAATGAATGTTTAAGACCTGATATATGTGAAATATTTAGTTATTTAATAGAGCAACGTGAGCATGGTAAAATAGATAGAATATGTATATATACAAATAATAAAGGACCTAAATTGTGGACAAGTCGAATAAAAAGGTATTTTGAAGAAATATGTCCTGGTTTAGTATTTGATAATGTAATATGTGCTTTTACAGTAAATGGTGAAATAATAGAAGAAATGAGAACAACTAATAATAAAACGTATAATGATTTAGTTAAATGTACAAAAATGCCAAAAGATACTCAAGTATGTTTTATAGATGACCAAATACATAAATATATGGAACATGAAAACGTATATTATATACACGTTAAACCATACGTATACTCATTAACATTAAATGAATTATTTGGACGTTTTATACATTCCTCAATATTAAAATATGATAAACCCCTATTTATAAATTATTTAAATGCTATGTTTTTAAAAAAAATAAAGTATAATCACGAAAAAAAGGAAAGGGAAGAAATAGATATAGATAAAATAGCATCAAAACAAATGTTAAAATTAATAAGCGAGTTTTAAAGTTTCAACATATTTATTAATTTCTGATAATTCTTCTGGAGTATTTACACCAGTAACTTCTATATATTTAACCAAAGGGATATTGTACATATCAATATTAATTTGTTCATATTTTTTAATAATTTCGATAATATCTGTAAGATAATATTCTCCTTTTTTATTATTATTTTTTAAAAATGGTAAGTACTTACATAATGTAACACTATCAAAACAATAGAGGCCACAATTTACAATATTAACTTTTTTTTCTTCATTTGATGCGTCTAGTTCTTCAACAATTTTTACAAATTTACTATTTTTTGTAATAATTCTACCATATCCATGAGGATTTTCCTTTTCAAAAACAGCAATTTTACATTTATGCATATTTCGAAACATTTTGTTCATAGTATTACTAGTAATACATGGGACATCTCCAGATAGAATAAGTACATCAGAATAATTATATTTAATTAAATATTTTCTACATGTCATGATCGCATGTCCTGTACCTAAAGGATTTAATTGGTCAACAAAATGAATGTTTGTAATATCAATATGTTCTTTAATATTATTTTCAATAAGTAATCTATGTCTTCCAACAACAATAAAAATTTTTCTAGGAGACAATAATAATGCTTCATGAATAATTTTAACTATCATAGGAATACCATCGACTTTATGTAATACTTTAGGTAAAGATGATTTCATACGTGTACCATTTCCACCTGCCATAATAATTATAATTTTTTGTTTTTCAATAATTGTATTCATTATATAAATAAAGAGTAAATATTTTTTATATTTTTACTAATAAAATCATTAGAAATAATAATATTAAGTCCTGTGGTACTAATTAAGAATAATGATGATGTAAATACTAGTTTTCTGTCAAACTCAGTAAAAACATGTTTAGTAAAAGGATTGAATCTAAATAATAATAAAAATACAACGAATGTTCTAAAAAATAATTGTAAATTATCTAAGTAATTTTGTAATTTTTCATCGCTAAATTTTTCTTTTAAAATACTATTATCTAATATTGATATTTTATGAGAATAATATAGATTAAAAGCAATAATAAAATACAAAATATATAATAACATGACAGTAATATCAAAAATATTTTCATATATTTTTTTCATGCAGGTGATATATATATGGGGTATATAAAATTATTAGTAATATCATTTATATTAATAATCATTTAATTAATAATATTTAATATAAAATTATATTATATAAATTATATATGGATCAAGAAAAAATGTATGGTGTAGTAGATGGGGGATATTTATGTAGAAATGAAGGCCATGATTATATAAATGACGGATTTTATAGAAGAAATATACCCGATAAAAAACTAGAGAATCAATTTAGTTTTAGACCAGTTCCTACAAAATATGTTAAATATCCTGCGTTACATGTAAGACATACTAATAATATATCAGAAGAAAGACAATTTTATGAAGTGTCTGATAATTTTAATCCAGGAAATGATAAAGGACCATATTCTGGATATATAAAAAATGTAGATTTAGAAAATAATTTAAGAAATACATATTTTGGGCTACAAAAGTGTAATCAATCAGTTTATGTACCAAAATCGAATAGTGATTTATATGTAGATACAGTAAAAGCAAATAATGAAATATCTAATTCTCAAATGCAACATGGATTATTATTTCAAAGTCAAGATTTCAAACCATTTAATCCAGATAAGCATTCAAGATCTATTGAAATATTTAACAATCATACTAGAAATCAACGTTCTTTAAAATAAATATATAATATAAAATAACTATATTATATATATGGCACGAAGAATAACTAATAAAAATAAGAATAACAATCATAGTAGTAAAAAAAAAGGGAAGAAAACACGAAAAAATAAAAAGGACAACAAAAAAGATGACGAATTTATAAAAGATGTATGTAACATAAATACAAATTCTAATAATAACTTTACATGTTATACTAGTGATATTTTGGGAAAATTAAAAGAGGCATGGAATATGAAACATCCTGAGGATCAAATTAACTATACAGATAATTTAAATATATGGAAAAAATTAAAAAATAAATTGAGTTATACATGTAGACAAGAATCGTGTTGGATGCGAAAATTATTAAATAAACTGGATAACAAGAAAAAATTAATAAATGATTTCTTTGCTCCATTTTCTCCAAGTGAATGGAAAAAAAACCCTAATGAGTGGTTAAGTAGTATAGATATAACTAAAGTAATGAAACAGTATGAAAAAAAATATAAAAATTTCGAATTTATAGGACCATCTCCCATAGATTATGATTCTCAAATGGCATTTGGTGAATGTGTTTGGGAAGAATTATGTAATTTTAATTTAGAAAAATTATTAAAACGAAATTTAAGTAAGATAGGAGTAATTTTTAATTTAGATCCTCATTATAAGGGAGGATCTCACTGGGTATCTTTGTTTATAGATATAAGTTCAAAGAAAGTATACTATTTTGACAGTGTAGGTAAAAAAATACCAAGACAAATAAAAAAATTCACAAATACTGTTATATCTCAAGCAACGATGTTAGGTATAAATTTAGAATTTGATGAAATATATCCAAATGAACATCAAAAAAAAGATACTGAATGTGGTATGTATTCAATTTATTTTATAACAAATATGATAAAAAATACAAAGATGTGGGATACTATATTCAAAAGTGGTACAATATCAGATAAAGAAATGGAAAAATATAGAAAAATATATTTTAATACCATATATTAATTTAAAAAAATATTATAATAATTTATTATAATATGTTTCTATCTAAGGATAATAAGGGGTTCTTATGGGATTTAATGTTAGAAAATAAAACATTTAAGAATGAGATAGACAAAAATGTTATAATTGTAAAGAAAGCATTTGATAATTTATTAGAGGAAATTGAAAAAACAAATAGTAATAATGAACTACTCGAAAAAAATAAAATGTTTTTACTTGAAATGAATAATAAATTGTCCGAAAATAAACTCGTTACTAGTGAAGAAATTAAGGGTAAGAGAGTAAGTGATTTTGAAAGTAGATTACAAAAAAGACAAGATGAATTTACTCTCTCTATGAAAAAAGAAGTACCAGATGAAATAAATTTTAAGGATGATGCTGATAGACCATTACATAATGTAGAAGAAGAACTCCAAAAAAAAATTAATGAGAGAAGATACGATAATCTTAATATTACAAATGAAGATGTTGTTATTGCAGAAAAATGGATTGGAGTTGAATTAAATTCAGATGTTTCTTTTAATGAGATCGAAGAAATTCATAAAATAACAGAAGGAAATCAAAATGATTCATTTATACCAGAAACAGATACAGATATATTTAGTAAGTTAAAAAAGGTTGATGATAGTACAATAAATAATACTAATGATAGGGTTTTATTATATATAAAAAAAATAGATAGAAAAATAGATATGTTAATTGAGTATATTCAAAATATAAAAAAATAAGTTAATTAATATATAAATATATTGTATGAATAAAAAAAAAGGTAATAGCAAAGTATATAATAATGAAGTAGATGATGTAAGAGATTCATGGAGAAATGTAAGTAATGGAAATATTGCAAGTGATAAATATGATGATGAGTTAGTTGGAAAATTGATAGAAAATTTGAGAGATAGAGAAAAAATAGATATTGATAAAGATACTATGAATACAATATTAGATCATAAAACATATCCTAAATTAAGTATGTGGCCATATTGGTACAGAAGATCTTATGAAAAATTAGATGATAATCAAAAAAAAAATTATTTATTATCTTTACTAGCAATTAATAAAAAATCATCGAATAATACAACTATTGAAAAGATAAAAGATGAGTTAAAAGAGGAATCTGAAACAATATTATCCGCAAATAAATCAGAAAAAATATCAGATATAATATACGAAGCAGAAAAATCTAGTATAATAGCATTAATTATGCAAACAGATACAAATTTAAATAATACTATGATATCTTTTATTGAAACATTAATAGAAATAACACGTCAAGGAATAGAAGCATGTAAAGAAATAGATAGAATTTGTGGAATTAATAATATAAAACAAGAGTTTAATTATAATATAATAGAATTATTAAATTTAGGTATGCCATTAGAACGAATAAATTTACAAAATAAATCGGATAAATCACCAAAAAATACAATTCCTGGTTCTTTTGTTATAACTCAAACCCATTTGACTAAAGAAGGATTAAGAGAACTGAATTATAGAGAATTAGTTCAACTAATGAACTGTTTTTGGAATTGTACTAATCATCCATTAATAACTAAAGACGGTAAAAATAGTCATATATGGGGTGAATTTACTGAGGGTAACAAGGGTAGCGCTTGTTCAGGAGCATCTATTAAATTACAAACAATAACAAATACAGCTCCACCACTTAATATGATATATGAGAAAATAGCAAAAAATGTTGGGAAAACATCGTTTAATTTAACAATTAATAAGTACGAAAAAATAAAATTATTCATAGATAAAATAAATATATTTAATCAAGCATTACAAACAATTGATATACATGTTGATATACCATCGGGAAGATTTCCATTATGTTTTGATTTTAATGATCATAAAAAAAATTGGAAGCAAGTTATAGAATCTATAAAAGGAGAAGATGAAGAAATATTTAAAATTTCAATAAATAGTGATTTTTTGAAAGATATTCAAAATACTGTCAAACCAACAGGAAGCGAAATAATATTAAGTACTAGAGAAAAAAAGTACATACAGAGATATAAAAAACTAAATGAGCGAAATAAACATGTTAATCAAGAAATTAATGATGGTATTATTAATTGGACAACAGGGTTTTCTTTATATAAATTAGATATAAATGGTATTTTAAATTTTAATATGTTAGGAAAAGGTAATAAGGATGAAGATACTAGTGAAAATGAAGCTGATTATAAATATAAATATATTAAAACTGGATTATCAGGGTCAACATCAAAGTATTTACAGTTAGCATACTTTTGTGGTATAGAAGATTTAACAAGTATATATTATTGTGCACTAGCTTATTTAGTCGGTTGCTATCATCATACATGGTATGAAGTAACTAAAAGTGCAATTGATTTTCGTAATGATTTAGGTTTACAAAGTGACATAGAATCACATACCGCAAAATATAACAAAGGAGTTTTACAACAGGTAAAGTTAAATATAGATACAACCTATTGGAAACCAAAGAATAAGGATTTTCTTAATCGTGAAATATTAACTTGTGAAACACGTAGACAAATAAATAAATTATTGCCTAATCATAAAAGTAAAGAAGGAGTTGGTAGTGATTTATCACCAGGTAAGAATTATTTTCAATTCTACAGAAAGTATTTATTATCTTTGTTACCTATTTATAATGGTTATGGTAATATGAAATTATTTATAGAAAGTTTGAATATAACTGAGAATAAACCCAAGACAAAAGTTGGAATACAGACACGTCGAAGAAGTGTTGGTGGGAAAAAGAGAAATAATAGAAGAACACGTAAGAAAAAAAGTAAATTTCCATACATATCATTCGGGGGAGGATTAATATAATTATAAAAATGAAGATATATATTTAATAATATCTATATTCATTAAGACATTTTTTACTGCATTTATTTTGGTTAGACATTTATCAACATACTTATTAATACAAAATAAATACTTTCTTTTTATCCATTTTTGTTCATTAGTATACATTTGTATATATTTTGTAATATCAACAGGATAACCGTATAAATAGTCAAGTGGAGTGTATCCATAACTGTCTTTAGTATATATATTAGAACCATTAAGAATAAGTGGTTCAATATACTCAATTACTTTTCTCATACAAGCTAAATGTAAAACAGTATGACCGTTGTCAGTTTTTAATGACATATCAATAGTATAGTTTTTTATCAAATGATTAAAAAATATAGTATTTTGATTCCATATGGAGAGCATGATAGGTGTCCAATTATAACATAGTCTTTTATTTTCATGATTATAATTATTATATAACTTATCAAATCGTTTTTCATCACCATAAATAATTGAATTATCAAAATCACTTCTGTATTTTTTCAGAGAGTAATTTGAATCATATTGATGTGAAGCAGTATGAAAAGAGTTTATCATTAAACAATAAAAATATTTATCATTATGAATTGTTGGTGAACAATCAGTATTTTCAGATAGTTTTGATGTCATAATATAAAGAAATAGTAATTTTTATATTAAATTTTGTTATAATAATAAAGAAAAATTAGAGTATATAGATATAGATAATACTTTAATATGACAAAAATAAAAGTATACGTGATTATCTTAAAACACGAAGTAAATTTACTTATAGAAATGAAAAAACAATTAAATTATTTAAATATAGATTATGAAATATTTGATGCAATATATGGTATGGATTTAAATGATGAATATTTTAGAAAAAATGGAATAACAATAGATGAAAATTTTAGAAATCCATATACACATATTACATTAACAGTTGGTGAAATAGGTTGTGCATTAAGTCACTATTATTGTTGGAAAAAAGCATATGATGATAATATAGATTATTCAATTATAGTAGAATCAGATGCTATATTTAATTACAATTTTAAAAATGTAGTAAATAGTGTTATTGAAAAAGCACCAAGCTTTGATTTATTATATTTGGGTCGAAAAACATTTCATGAAGATTTTAATGATGTATTAAAAATAAATGACACATATAAATTAGTAAATCCTTCATTTTCGTATTGGGGGATAGGATATATGCTTAGTAAAAGTGGTATAGATAAGTATGTAAATTCACGTTTTTTAAATAATGTTATACCTATTGATGAATTTTTACCGCTTATGTATCTAAATATAAATTCTGGATACTACAAAAAAAGGAATTATAATTCTGTGGAAGTAAAAGCTCTTGCTTTAAAACCATCTATAATTACACCAAAAAAAAATACATTTATGTATTCGAGTACAGAAAACCAACCATATTATAAGTTAAAATTTCCAACGAATTTTTATAATAATATAATACAAGTAGTAACAGTAGGAACTGACCCAGTAGATGGATATAATCGATTTATTGAAAGTACAGTTATATATGGTTTTCCGTATATATGCTTAGGTTTTGGATCAACATGGAGAGGAAATGATATGGCAAATGGTACAGGTGGTGGTCATAAAATAGTATTACTTCAAGAATATTTAGATACGTTTAATGATAATGATGAACGAATTATACTATTTAGTGATTGTTATGATGCAGTATTACAAGGACCACCAAACTTAGTAATAAATAAATTTGTAAAAATGAAACAAAAAGAAAAGTTTGATATTTTATTTTCAGCAGAAGCATTAATTTGGCCAGATAAATCATTAAGTTCTGAATTTCCTGATGTAGGGACACCATATAAATTTTTAAATTCTGGTGGTTTTATTGGTTCAATAAAACATTTAAAACAACTAGTAAATGACAAAGTAGAATGTTACCAAGATGATCAATTATATTACCAAAAACAATATTTAAAATCAGTAAAAAATGATATTAATTTAAAAATTAAATTAGATGCAACCTCAGAAATATTTCAAACATTAAGTTCTCATTTAAATTACATAAAACTAGATATTTCTATGTCTAAAGTATTGAATACATTAACAAATACAGTACCGATGGTTATTCACGGTAATGGAGATGTTAATTCAAAAATATTTATAAACAGGATATGTAATTATATTAACGTAAAGTACAGAAATAATTTTGGATATAAAGATAGTCATACAATAAAAACGAAATTAAATATAGATTTTGATAAATTTCCAATTATATTAGCTATATTAAAAATAGAGACAATAACTGATGCTAAGAATATCTTTAATTATATAAATTGTATTAAAAAACAACAATATCCTAGTTATAAAATTCATTATCTAATTCTTAATTGTACAAATGATAAAAAAATATTAAAATATATAATGGAAGTAACATCACAATTAGAATTATTATTAAATATAGAGTTACAATATACAAAAATAAATAATTCATGTAGTAGTTTACGTGATTGGTATTGTAATATTCTAAATAGGATATATGAAAAGTATGATTATATATTAATGTGCGTTTTAACACAGATAATTAACAATGATACATGGTTTATAAAAGCAATATGTAGTAATTTAAATGTAGTAGCACCGATGCTAGTTAGTAAAAATAATAAGTATACTTCAAATTTCAATACAGAACTAAGAAATGATAACAAAATATTAACACCTGAATATTTATATATATTAAATAGAGATCACAAAGGATATTGGAACGTACCGTATATTTCTGGAAATATATTAATTAATAAATGTAAATATAATGAAATATCAAAAGCGATTAGTAATGAAACGATACAAGATGAGGAAAAGAATAATTTTAATATGTTTTTTGGTAGATGTCTACAAGTAAGAGGTATATTTATGTATATATCGAATTATCATGAATATGGATATATTTTGGATAATAAATTAGATCATTTTATATCACAATATGACTGATGTGGTGTATGGTAATAATTAAATTATAAAATATAATATAAATAAGTAATAATATTATATTTTAATTAAAATCGATTTTAGTAGTACCATCTGGATTTTGTATAACTCTTCCAACAGGAAGCATATCAATTTCGGGGTCTTCTTTTGCTTTTTTATATATATCAATATCATATAATATACCTGTAGGTTTACCTTGGTCATCCATTTTCATAGCATATCTTTTACCATCAGCAGTAAAAACACGTGCTTTAAAAATGACTTCTTTTTTATTAACTTTTTGGATAGATCGGTCTGTTTCTTCATTCGCAATATTAGGTTTATATGAGTATACATTAGGGTCACTTTCATCAGAAAATGAATAACATTTAAGATCATCGCTAGATGTTGATTTAAATTGTATAGCACAGTCAATAGCGGTTTCTTTAACACATTTTAAAAGTTGTTTATGTATATTTTGTTTTCTCCTAGACAATTCATAAAGGTTTTCATCGGTAGTAAGTGGTATTTTATTTGATTTATCAGTTTTACTTACATCATATCTAAGTAATTCGGTAGATGCAGATTTAGTTTGATTTTCACTAAGTTTCATTAAGTATATAATAACCTTAATATTACGAAGTGGTTCTTCTAAACTTTCATGACTACAAATACGTCTAGCACGTCCAATAACTTGTTCTGTTCTGACGGGGTGCCAATAAGGCTCCATAATATGAACAAATCGTGTATTTTTTAAACTAATACCTTCAGCACCAGAAGCACTAATAATAATAAGTTTAATAATTTCTCCCATATTGTTATTAGGAGCAGCCTGTTTTAACTGCATAGCAAGATTATTAGGCAATAAATTCCAATCACCATTATAAATATTTCTAATTAATTCTTTTTCTTCTGGACTTTCAGTACCAGTATATAATGCAAACATACGTTGTCCAACAATAATACCTTCAGGAATGTCTAAAACATATTGGCCAGATGAATTTTTGGTTAATTTAAATTGTATGAAGCCATTAGCTTTTAAAACAAGTGAAAAAATACCAATACCTTCAACAGTTCTAAATTGACTATATAATAGATGTAAACCTAGATTCTCAGGATTAAGAATATTTTTTAATATTTTTAAAAACTTAGGACTATACATTTCAAGTCCTTCAACAGATAATAATCTGTCGGCATTAGAAGCTAAAAAGTCTAACGCATCCCTTAGTTTTTGTTTATAGGATAACTGTATGGATGTTGGTTTTTCAACATCATCTTCAGAAATACCAGCATTAGAATTTTCAACTCTATCTTTATCGGTTAATCCATCGATATCATCTTCGTTATTCATACTATCAATATTTTCAGCGATACCTCCTTCATTAGGAAAGGGTCTAGGATAATCTTCAGGAAAAACAAAATTACAATAAGATCGAGAGAAAATTCTGTATGATGAAGCACTATCTGTAAATAGATTATTATTTTTTTTTTTATTTCTGTCTTTAGTGATCTCAGTATTTCTAACATCTTGATATTTAGAAAATTGATAATCACTCATTTCGATACGTTCTGGATAAAAATCTTTGTCTGCATCATATTCAGGCATGAGATTTTCTTTATCATTAAGATATGATGTTAAACCGACAATTCTACGTTTAAAAATATCAATATTCTTCAAATCACCCTTATCTGAATCAATAAATTTATTATTAAATTCATCTAATTTATCAGGTAATGCATTAGTTAAAACAATTTTTATGTTAGACTTTAAACATTCTATATTATTTGATGTAAGTGTTTTAACAATTTTTTCAATAAAAACATTATCATCCATAATATCACCATTTGTGTTTAATTTAACACCAGTATATTCATTCCTATAAACAGTATTGACAAATCCAAAAGGGTTTCGTGTAATAGTAAGAACATTAGCATTATATCCGATATAATCAAGATGTTTTTCATTTTTCAATAATTTTTGTAAAAATTCAATAGTAATTCTATTTTTCAGTTCTTTAGTTTCATTAATAGGGATATGCCATGTCTTAATATAACCTCTTAAAATATTAAACATAATGCCTAATTCATTAGGATAATTAATAATAGGTGTACCTGTTAAAAAGACGATTTTACAATTATTAGCACGCATAAGCATATCATATAACATTAAAGAAGGCTCGTCAGTTTTTCTGAATCCATCTGTAATGGTCATTTTATATTTTTCAATTTTATTTACAATACGACTAACAAAATTATGTGCTTCATCAATAATAACAACTTTATTATCAAACATATTTATAGTTCCACTAGCAGTAAGTTCTTTAATCTTATTTCTTCTAGATAGAGAACCATTATAATTATGAAAAATGTACTTTTGGTCAATCATAGTTCTTAGCTGTGAATTTAAACTATTTTGTTCTACTTCTGATAATTTATCATAATTGGTATTTTTTTTCACATTAACTAACCAAGCACCATGTTGAGAATTAATATAAGCGACTGGTAGGTTTAGAGCAGAGGATAATATTTCAATAAGTTCTGGGTTTTCGTCTGTATTAATAAATTCCCAAAACTGTTTTTTTTTATATATAGGATTTCCACAATTTTTAATTTCTTCAATATAGTTTGTTTTTAATGAAGCAGGTGTTAATACAACAACTTTTTTATTAGTAATCATAGATTCAGCTGTAATAATAGAGACATTTTTAATAATATTTTCAGCAATAGCAATAGATGAACATGTTTTACCTGATCCTAAACCATGATATAATAATACCCCACGATATGGTGTATAAAGATTAATATAATCTCTTACAATTTTTTGATGTGTAAATAATGATTGTTCTTTTTTACTGCTTTTATCTTGACATGTTTCTTTTGTTTCATTTAAGATTTCTCCTCTATAAGGCTTTAACAAAGAATTAATAAATCTAATAAAAGTTTCACGATTGTTCATAAAGTATTTAGACTTTAATATTGGTTTACTTTCTTTATCGATAGGTAATCTATTCATTAATAATTCGTCGCCTATTAGAATCTCTTTAATTTCAGGGATAGCAGCGACAGTCATATCAGTTAAATCTTGTTTTAATTTCTTCTTTTGTGCAGGCTTAATAATAAGTTTATTAATAGCATCTTTTTTAATTTTTTCTTTTACTTCTGGTTCTTCGATATCCTTTTCAACTTTTTGTACGGTAATATCAATAACCCTTTTTTTAGATTTAATTGATTTCATAAATTTATCTCTATTAATAAGTTTTTCACTAGTTTTATCTTCAATAATAATATTTACATCATTTTTTTTTCCATCATCACTAGTAGTTTCAATAGTAATATCGACATCAAATTCTTTTAATTTAGATGAAATAGGTTTATTAAATAAAGTTTTTAATTGTTGATTACTCATATATTATTTAATCATATAAAAAGATTATTGTTTTAATCAATTAATTCAATAGATTTTGCACAAGCATCTTGTTCTGCTTTCTTCTTAATTTTATGAACAGACTTACATAGAAATATAAAGGCCTTACCATCATTTTCTGATGCGATATCATGAACCTTTTCAAATGTTCCAAGTGTTCTAAATGAGATAGCATCATCAATCTTTACTTCATGTATTTGTTGCCCTAAACAAATAAATACACCCATAGTGTAACCAACTTCTGCATCATATTCTTCAGTTTCAATATAGTGTGGTGTAACCTTAAATTCTTTTTGTATCTTGACTTGAAGTATATTTTTAAAATTGTCATCATTATTAATGAGTTCATTCCAATTAACATGTTTTTCAAAAACATTTTCTATAAAAATCTGTGCATATTGAAATCCTGGTCCTGTTACAAAGAAATTATTAAATAATGCATTTTCATCATTCATCTCAGTTTTATTAAAATCTAAAAATAGTGCTCCCAGAAAAGCCTCAAATAAACATCCCAATTTCTTGTGATTAGTTCTAATACCTTTTTCTTCTGCGTGTTTAGAAATAATGTACCACTTATGTAAACGCATTTCATATGCAATTTTGCCAATAGCTTCGTTTTTCACTAAAGCAATTTTCTTTTCTGTCATAAATCCTTCGTTTTCTTTAGGAAAACGTCTATATAAATAAAATTTTACAATACATTCTAGAACACCATCACCTAAAAACTCAAGTCTTTCATTAGATTTACTACGTAATGGTAAACAATCCATAGGTTGTTCTGTAATTATAATATTGTTTTTTTCGTTTTCAATTTCGGGTCTTTTTGTATAAGAGCGATGATCAAAAGCCCTCTTATACAATTTTAAATTGGTGACTTTTCCAGGTAATCCGTACCTATTTAGGATTGATTGAACTTCCTTTAATGTTATTTCATTATTTATATTATTATATGGATTAAAAATTAATTTATCCCCCTGTTTAATAATATCGTCATCTAATTTACCTGACATATATTTAGTGAATTATTATATTTATATTGTTTTATAATTGTTGTTATAAAAAAAAATATATATGATATATATATAATGCGCACTTTAAACGGAAGAGCCAAAAATGCTAGTTCTTTAATTAATTCTGCTTCTACAGGTTCATGTGGAGGTCCTGCCAAAGGAGGAGTTGTTCAAGCTGTAGCATACCCAAGAATCGCAAAGGGCGTTCTTTTATCTAGAGCACCTAATCAACGCCAAATGGTATGCTCTATGGGAAATATGGTCCGTCAATACAGATACCAAGCTGGTAAGAAAATTTTGGGTTAAGTTATTTTATTTATACTTAAATACATATTAAATACTAATATATTTAATATGCAAATCATTTCAGATTGTCGTGAAAATTCTTTATTAACACAGTTACATGCTCAAAATGAATTTTATGACCTTAGTTTAAATATTACTTCTAAAAATTTACATTTAGGTGATATTATAATTAGTGATATTTCAGAGAATCCTATTGTCATTTTTGAAAGAAAAACATTATATGATTTAGCATCTAGTATAAAAGATGGTAGATTTAAAGAACAATCTGAGCGACTCATTAATTCAAATTCATTAAATAATCATAATATCTGTTATTTAATTGAAGGGAGCATGAATTCATATAATGAAAAAAAAGGTAGAATGGAAAAGAGAGCGTTATGGTCCGCATTAACCGACCTAAATTATTTTAAAGGATTTTCAATATTTAGTACTGTTGATACAAGACAAACAGCTGAATTTATTCTAAGATATTGTGATAAATTATCAAGAGAATTTAAAAAAGGGAAATTAACATATGAGCAAGTAACCTATTCTGATACTGTTAAAAGTGTGAAAAAAGAAAACATAACTAAAGAAAATATACACATAATAATGTTAAATCAAATACCTGGTATTAGCAGTAAAATATCAAAAGCTATCATGGATCACTGTGGAAATTTACAAAAACTAATTGATATATGTAATACAAATAAAGAAGAATTATTTGAATTATGTACTACTGATAAAAATGATAAAAAAAGAAAAATTAATAAAACTACAATCGAAAAATTAATAAATTTTTTAATATAATTTTATAATATGGGAGATTTATTGACTAATGATATTCTAGCACAAAAAGTGTCAACTGAACAGATTTATGCTATGTCCACAGATCCATGGAACCAATCTTTAATGTTATGTCCCGAGAAAAAACAAATGGTTAAATTTTTAGCAGATTATGCTAATAAAAATCTAAGATGTAAAGTAATAGTAGATATTGGTTGCGGGTTAGGTTGTTTTTGTAATTTTTTATATAATCATACCAAATTTAAAAAAATTATTGGTATAGATAATGCTAATTCTGCTATTGAAAGAGCTAATAAAAGCTTTGGGCATTTAGAAACTGTTTCTTTTGATGTAATAGATATATCGGACCGAATTTCAGCAATTAAACTACTTGCATATCAACCGAATGTAATATTGATGTCAGATATAACTTGGTGTATTATTGAAAAATTACCTGATATTAAAAGATATTTACGAGAAAATTTTAGAGGTAAATATTTAATACATGTTTTACAAATACCAGTTTATCAAGAATATACACAACTTATTACTAATCATGCAAGTATATTAAAATACTTCAATTTTGAATATATTTTTGATGGTGAGTTTTACAAAAATAAAGATGAAGAAATAGAATGTGTATCATACTTTTTGGCAAAAATTAAGTAAATTAATAGATATATAACTTATATAAATTATATATATATGATAAAAACACGATTACAGATAATGAATAATGAAAAACATCTGTTTAGATAGTTTCTTTATCTTGTTTAGTTCTTTTAGTAATCGCATTTTCATAATTAGCGATTAATTTTGCTGAATAATATGCGATAGCTGCTGCTATTCCGCCTATTAGAAATGTTTCAATACCTCCCATGATTTTATATTCTTTTACATAACCAAGTATGAAAAGTAGAAAGCCAAGTACATAAGAAGATATTAAAAATGGGTTATTAAATTTAAAGAAAAATGGAAGTAATGGAAAAATTCCGATTGTAGCAAATGAAAAAAATGTAATTAAACCAACCATTAATGCGTTTTGTCCTTTAACACGAGCTTTTTCTGCGAGGTAACTAGATACTCCCATACTAAATCCATCTGATAGTATAGCAGCTAAACCTAAAATTATAATAACGCTTGTTGATAAATCACCGCCTAAAGAACCAGCTATAATAGCAAATGTAGTGATTAATCCATCTACACCTCCATAAATTATTTCCGAATAATATTTAATCATATATTATATAAATAGAAAACAATAATATAATATATTAATGAATACCGATAATGAACGTCCTGATTGGAATGATTATTTTAAAGAAATTGTTCAAGTAACATCAAAAAGATCTCCATGTACGAGACTAAAAGTGGGTTGTTTATTAGTTAAAGATAATAGAATAATAAGTCAAGGATATAATGGATTTTTACCCGATTGTCCACATCATAGTATAATTAGAGACAGACATGAACAAGCAACTATTCATGCTGAACAAAATGCTATAAGTGATTGTGCAAAAAGAGGGGTTTCTTGTTTAGATTGTAAAGCTTATATAACACATTATCCTTGTGTTATATGTACAAGAATATTACTTGCTAGTGGAATATCTACTATATATTACATAGATGATTATAACAACGATAATTTAGTTAAATATTTCTGTGATTTGAAAAATGTAAAAATAGAGAAGTTGTAAATGAGAAAGGTGTTGAGGGGCGAAAAGCTATCAACAAGAAGCAGGTGTCTAGGATTGTCTTTAACTCAGTATTTAAACAGCATACATACCACTAGCGATTGTTTTTCTGATATATTTGTTCATTTACTGTTTTATCAATTACTTCCTGTTCAACAGTTTTATCACTATATTTAACTCCACCCCAGTTACTCATCATAGCATTTGGACTATATTTACGTGTAACTTCATCCATAGAATACAATTTATCTAAAGGAGTATTTAATCCAATATATTGATTTTGTGAGTCATATCCTGGATATGAATTTTGATTAAATGGTTTATCGTCATGATTAGAATCCAATAATTTAGAGTTTAACTGCATTTCACTTTTTTTTGGTTTAATTAATTCACTAGGTAAATTGTTTTGTAAATTATTAGGATCTTTTATTTTATAAACAGATTTTCCCTGTACGTCATATGATTGTTGCAAGAATAATAATGGACATCTAATATTATGGCTTCTTTGCCATTCAATAAATTCTGAATATTCTTCTAAATTATCGAACTGTATAGGATTAACTCCTGGAACTTCATCAAGTTTAGAATTATATAAAAATATTTTATCCCCTTTTTGAATTAACATGTCAGGACATCTATTACCAGAAAATGATTCAATTACATCATCACTTTTGTATGTTAAAACAACATATAATCCTAATAAAAAGAGTATGATAGCTAAAATAAATTTGGTAGTAACTTTATACATATATAATTATGTGATAAAATAAATCTAATAATAATATATATGGTAAAAGTTTATTATATAGAAAAAAGAAGTGACACTAAGAAAATAAAAGATTTAAATGCTGATATTAATAATAAAATAAAAGTTGTTTGTTTAATATATTTGAACGGTTGTCCAGCATGTGAAAGTGTTTCAGGTGATTGGTTAAATGCATCAAAAATATTTAAAAAGGTGCATAGTGACAATAATATTGCAATAGCTTATATAAATAGGGATGCGTTACCTGATATTGATTATAAACAAGAGGTTTTTGCATTTCCACATTTTTCCACAATTACGGGAAAAAACATAAAAAATTTTGAGCCTGATAGATCAGAATCTGGATTAATAAAATTTATGGAAGAACAATCAGAAAATGAAAAAGTAATGACAGGGGGTAAAAAGAAACCAAAAAGAAAATATACGCAAAGAAAAAATAAACACAAAAAGAAAATAACACAAAAGAATAAAAAAGATATGTACTATTATAACCAATCTAAGATGATAACAGATGGATATATAAAAACAGGTATACATTCAGTATACTATTCATGTTATGGAAATAAAAATGGTAAGCCTGTATTAGTAGTTCATGGGGGTCCAGGTGCTCCACCTTCACCTAAAACTACTAGAATGTTTAATCCTAAAAAGTATTTTATAGTATTAATTCATCAAAGAGGTTGTGGTAAAAGTACTCCAACAGGAGAATTAAAAGCAAATAATACACATGAATTAATAAACGATTTTGAAAAAATTAGAAAAAAACTAAATATTAATAAATGGATGTTACTTGGAGGCTCGTGGGGTTCATTTTTATCCCTTGTATACGCTATAAAATATCCTGGTAATATTTCAGAAATTATTGTATCTGGGATATTTTTAGGCGGAAAAGATGAAGTTGATTGGGTAAATAGTGGTACAGGTGCTAATTATTTTTTTCCAAAAGAATGGGAGGAATATATTAAACAAATACCTATAAATGAAAGAGATAACTTAATACAAGCTTATGGTAAAAGATTTGAGGGTGAACTAGGAAATAAAGTAAAAAATAAGGCACTATATAATTGGGCTAAATGGGAAGAATCTGTGGCAAACTTAGAACCGAATAACAAATCAGAGATAATAAAAAGTATCAAAAAAAATGATTTATACAAGACATTTGCTATGTTTGAATACCATTATTTTAAAAACAACTGTTTCGTCCCTAAAAATTACTTGAAAAACAAGGAAGTATATAAGGTATTAAAAAATATACCTGTTGAAATTATTCATGGTAGGTATGACATGATATGTCCCGCATATATTGCATATGACTTACATAAATACATTCCTCATTCTAATTTATATTTTACAACAGCAGGACATAGCTCTTCAGATATAAAAAATAGAAGGAAAATAATTGAAATTACTGATAAATATGTTTAAAATTGATTTATAATCATATAAAAATATTATTATAAATTAACGTAAGAATATGAGCCTAGAGTATCGATTATTTGATTTTAACATCTCAAATAAATCTTTTGAAGATGATTTGGATGATGATGATAGTGGAGAAGAAGTAAATTATAAAGATAATAAAATGTTTGAAATTGAAATGTTCGCAATTAATGAAAAAGGAGAAACAGCTTCAATAACAGTTTCTGATTATATGCCATTCTTCTTTGTAAAAGTTGGTCATTCGTGGAAGGACAAAGATGTGAAGGTATTCTTGGATCAAATTAAAAAAGAGATTAAACCTTATTGGCACGATAGTATTATATCTTGTAAATTAGTAAAAAAGAAGAAACTTTATGGTTTTGATGGAGGTATTAATCACAACTTTATAGAAATGACATTTAAAAATACGATGATAATGAATAAAATAAAATATCTGTTTTACGATGATAATAATAAGCAAAAGTTGAAAAGAGGGTATTTATGTAAAGGAGTATATACACAACTTTATGAAGCGAATATCCCTCCTCTACTTAGATACTTTCATGTTGAAAATATTAGTCCATCGGGTTGGGTAAGACTTGATAAATTTCGTGAAACAAAAGGTAATTCTAAAAGAACTAGATGTTCAAGAGAATTTAAAGTAAAATGTGGTGATTTAAAACCGTTAAATGATAAGGAAACACAGGTACCATACAAGATATGTAGTTTTGATATTGAGGCTAGTAGTAGTCATGGTGATTTTCCTTTACCTAAAAAAGATTATAAGAAATTAGCAACAAATATTATTGATATTTGGAAATCACATACAAATATTTCGGATTTAAAAGCTAAGAAATTAATTGAAACATTAGTATTATCTGCTTTTGGATATGGATCAAATAATGATATAGATTTAGTCTATCCTAAGTGTGGTCGTGTTGATAAAGAAGAATTATCAAATACAATTAAGGAATGGTTAAAAAAAAGAGTAAAAACAGATGATAAAGAAACAAAGGAAGAACAAACTTATGATTATGAAGATATTGAAGAAGATATTACAGCATTTAAATTTGGTAATCAAAAGAGTAAATTTTTGAAAAAAGATGTTTCAGTATATGATATTATTACCAACAGTTCATATGAATATGATGATAAGATAACGTTACTAACTAAATCATTTACTAATGTATTTCCCGATTTAGAAGGTGATAAAGTAACATTTATAGGGTCTACTTTTTGGAGATATGGTGAAAAAGAACCATACTTAAACCATTGTCTAGTTCTAAATGAATGTGATCAATTGTCACAAGATAAAACTCAAATTGATACAGTTAATAATGAGAGTGAACTACTTGTATCATGGAAGGATTTAATTTTAAAAGAAGACCCTGATATTATAATTGGTTATAATATATTTGGTTTTGATTATCAATTTATGTATGAACGTTCTGTTGAAACTGGGTGTCAACGACAGTTTCTTGAAATATCTAGAATAAAAAAAGAAATTTGTCACGAAGAATACTCTCCTGGTAAATTTAGACTCGCTCAAACTAAAATTGTAATCGCTAGTGGAGAACATGACTTGAAGTATGTTAATATGACAGGACGTCTTCAAATTGATCTTTATAATTATTTTAGACGTGATTATAATCTAGATTCGTATAAACTTGATTATGTTGCTAGCTACTTTATTGGTGATAAAGTCAGTAAATTTGAAAATATAGATTCTCAAACAATCATACATACCAGTAATATGACTGGATTATATATTGGAAGCTTTGTTCATTTTGAAGAAACAAGTCACAGTACAGATTATTATAAAGATGGTGATAAATTTAAAATTGTAGATATTAATAAGGAAAATAAAACATTTACACTTGATAGTATTGAACAATTTGATATGTCAAAAAGTGTAAAATGGGGAATGTCAAAAGATGATGTTACTCCGCAAGATATTTTTAGAATGACTAATGAAGGCCCTGATCAAAAAGCCATAATTGCAAAATATTGTATTCAAGATTGTAACCTTGTTCATCATCTAATGAATAAAATTGATGTTGTCACAGGATACATAGAGATGTCAAAGATTTGTAGTGTTCCTATGAACTTTCTTGTTATGAGAGGTCAAGGTATCAAACTTACTAGTTTTATTGCTAAAAAGTGCAGAGAAAAAAATACATTAATGCCTGTTGTTGACAAAAAGTTTAATGATGATGGATATGAAGGGGCTATCGTTCTCGATCCAAAATGTAATCTTTATTTGGAAACGCCTGTTGCATGTGTGGATTATGCTTCTCTATATCCCTCTTCTATGATTAGTGAAAATCTATCACATGATAGTAAAGTATGGACAAAAGAATATGACCTAGATGGTAAACTTATATATGAAAGTGGCGAAAAAGATGAAAATGGTGAATATGTATTTGATAATATGGATGGATATGAATATGTTGATATCACATATGATACATTTAAATATATTAGACCAAAATTTGGTGCTGCTCCAGTAAAAACATTATCTGGTAAAAAAATATGTAGGTGGGCACAATTCCCTAATGGAGAAAAAGGTATTATGCCATCTATATTGGAAGAATTGTTAAAAGCAAGAATGGATACAAGGAAGAAAATTAAAACTGAACCAGATCCTTTTATGCAAAATATTCTTGATAAAAGACAACTTAGTTATAAGATTACAGCTAACTCTCTATATGGTCAATGTGGAGCTAAAACTAGTACTTTTTATGAAAAAGATGTTGCCGCTTCTACTACTGCTACTGGACGATTACTACTTACCTATGCTAAGAGAATTATTGAAGAAGTTTATGGTGATGCTATTTGTGATACAAAGAATTTTGGAAAAGTTCGTACAAGGGCAGAATATATATATGGAGATACTGATTCTGTATTCTTTGCATTTCATCCTGAAAATCCCGAAACAGGAAAAAAAATTGTCGGAAAAGATGCACTTGAAATTACTATTGAACTTGCTATAGAAGCTGGTGAATTAGCATCTAAATATCTAAAAAGACCACATGATTTAGAATATGAGAAAACATTTATGCCATTCTGTCTACTTTCAAAGAAAAGATATGTTGGTATGTTGTACGAAACTGATATTAATAAATGTAAACAAAAAAGCATGGGTATTGTCTTGAAAAGAAGGGATAATGCTCCTATTGTTAAGGATGTATATGGTGGTATTATTGATATTCTTATGAAAGACCAAAATATTCAAAAGGCTGTTGATTTCCTTTCAAAGTGTCTTAGTGATCTAAAAGATGGTAAATATCCATTAGATAAACTAATAATTACAAAATCACTTCGTTCTAATTACAAGGCTCCCGAATCTATAGCTCATAAAGTATTAGCTGATAGAATAGGTAAAAGAGATCCAGGTAATAAACCTTCGTCTGGTGATAGAATTGCATTTGTATATTTCCATAATAAGAACAATCCAAAATTACAAGGTGATAAAATTGAAACACCAACATTTATGTTAGAAAATAATCTAAAACCAGATTATTCACATTATATTACAAATCAGATAATGAAACCAGTACAACAGTTATTCGCATTAGTTCTTGAAGAAATTCCAGCATTCAAAAGAAAGCCATTTATTGTAAAGGATTTTAAAAAGAAGGTTAAAAATATTAAGGAAGAATTTGGAGATGACCGTGTTAAAATGGATAAAAAGATGGAAGACTTACGTAATAAAGAAGTAAAGTCAATATTGTTTGATAGTTATTTAAAAGAAATATCAAATGCAAAAAATAATATTCAAACTATTGATAGTTTCTTTATAAAAAAACGATAAAATATATATATATATATATAGATGTTTGGAATTGGGAAAAACACAAATAATAAAATTGGAGATATTTCTTTTTTAACTTTTTATTCAGTTGTTTTAGCAAGATTGGCATATTTTACAAATATTAATTTTTTAAGTGTTTATCTTGAAACATTTGGTGAAAATAAAATAATTCCTAAAATACTAACTGATAAAATAAGAGATGCTGTTTCAGAAGGAAAAGATTTGTTTAATGACGATGTTGTTTTAAATGATTATTTAAGTGGTCCTAAAAATCATACAGTTAATTTTAGTCCAGTTATGGTTAATTTTATTGATGATAAAGATAACGAAAATGACGTTAAACACGCAGGAATAGCACCAGGTAGTGGAAGTAATGTAACAGTTAATAATGAAATTTTTGAAAAGGAAGGAATGAAGCATATTGATTTTTATGATATGGCAAAAAAAATAAATTTAGTAAATACAGCTGCAGTTCATAATAAATATCAAAAAAAGGACGAAAACAAGATAGAATTTAAAGATAACGAACCATTCAATAGTATACCTCAATCTAGAGTTAAATATTATTCAATTGCTAATGATAGTTATGGAGGTACATTTATATTAGCAGATACAAATATCCCTAATGCTATTTTTGTTATTTTTAGAGGGACATATAGTGCAAAATCAGCTGGAACATATACACGACCTGATTCACTAGTACCACAAAGTGGACGTGCTGGTCAAGGTCATAAATATTTGTATGGTATATCTAATATTACATATTCAACGCTACATAATATTATGTCCTGTATTAATGATTTAGTAACATTCTTAGGAAAAGAATCAGAAGAAAAATCAATACAAATAATTACAACAGGTCATTCGTTGGGTGGTGGATTAGCAACTACATTTTCTTTGATATTTAATGGAAGATTAGAAGAATTTCAAGTATTGCTTCCAGATTTAAAAGCAATAAAAAGTGAAATATATACTGTTTCAGTAGCTGCTCCAAGAGTTTTAGCAACAGAAACAAGTGAAGCATTTTGCGATCTTACTACTCCCAAAAATGAAGGAGATGATGCTATACCTAAAATACACTTTAGAAGAATAGCAGCAAGAGGAGATCCTGTTCCAGGACTTCCACCATCGGGTCCAAAGAGTACTGGATTTAGACATCCATGCGAAATGGATAAGGATAAAAAGAGTAGTCCAAACTATGAGCGACATAAACAAACTTACCGACATATTACAGGAGCTATAGATACGAAATTAAATATAAATTATAATGAAGATGTTGATGCAGATAATGTAAGGAGAAGACATTATGCTCCAAATCCAATAAAACACACTACTTATTTGAAAATTAAATTTACAAATGCTGTAGAACTTATGGGCTTTGCTGCATCTTCTTTGCCAACACGTTTTAAAAAACCATCACAACAATCAGAAACAACAACTATTAAAGGTGAGAGTGTTACACGATTAATAACAGGTGAGGCAACGAATCAAGATAATATGGCATACGGAATGAATGTTATGAAAACAGCTGATTTACGTATGGGTACTGACGATCGTGAAGCAGATGACAAAAAATTAATTGGTTTTTTTAATACAGTTAAAAATAACATGAAAACACTTTCTCATGATCATACAGAACTTCATAAAGTTCAATTTGAGGAAAATGAATTACATAAATTATCAGCTGAGGCTTCTGGAACACAAGCAGAAGCAGCACCAGTAGAAGCACCAGCACCAGCACCAGCAGCACCAGCACCAGCAGCAGGTGGAGCAAAGAAAAGAAGAAGAACACAAAAAAAGAAGGCTACAAAAAAGAGGAAAGCAATGAAAAAACGAAGAAAAACTATGAAAAAACGAAGAAAAACTATAAAAAAACGTAAAGGAACAAAAAGACGCCAACAAAAATAAATATTTTGTAATAATATAATGTTAATAATTTTGTTTATTATATTATTTAATGGACTTCTTTCAAATAGAGTTCTTTCAAATAAAGTTTTCAACTTGACTACATCTAATCTAGTAATGGTGAAAAATGAAATAAACCAAGAAAGTGTTAGTTATGCTATCGAAAAAATACAGAATTCAAATAATACTTCAAGTTTAATATTATATTTAGATTCACCTGGGGGTCATGTTGAAGATGGGTTAAATTTAATAACTGAGATACAAAAAAATAATATCACGTGTATTGCTGAGAGAGCATACAGTATGGCATTCGCAATATTACAAAGTTGTAATACTCGTTATATTCTTCCCTCTGGTAAATTAATGCAACATCAAATTTCATTTGGTATTCAAGAATCATTATACAAAATACGAAACTATGTATCCTATGTAACACAAATGGAAAGTTATCTAACCAAAATCCAAGCAAAAAAAATTAAAATGACAGAAAAACTTTTCATAGATAAAATATCCAACGATTGGTGGTTATTTGGTGAAAACGCGATATTTAATAATGTTGCTGACGGTATTGTTAATGTAAAATGTAGTAAAACATTAATTGATAAAAATTTTACTCAAACAGTTAATGGTAAAAAGGTTACTTATTCAAATTGTCCGTTGATACATAAAGAACGTGAGAAAGAAAAAAGTGAAACAAATTTTTTTTACTTTTTATAAAGTATTGTTACTAATATAATATATAAAAATATGTTATATTAGAATATATAATGTCTATAAATCTAGATGATATATATTGTAATCATTACCTTGTAAGTGACAAATTAAAAAATATATGTAAAAAAAATGCAGTACATGATTCTTTTATGGTTAATGAATTGTTAACGTCTTTTCATATTAAAGATAGTATACACTACTATTCGTTAATGAATAATAATTATGATCTTTATGAAGAATATCTACATGAATCAAATCAAAAAGACCATAATAAAAAACAATTTTTAGAATTGTTAACTAATTTTGATGTTAATAAAATGAAAAAAATAAAAATAAACTATCGTTATGATAAAAATAAATATTTTATTGAAGACGGATGTCATAGATTATCAATATTACTATATAAAAATATCATTACAGATAAGGTTCCAATACAATATTTACAAATTGGTAATAATAATTGTTTTTATTATGTAATATATGATCATGGTATGGATAAATTAAACTCAATATGTAGTGAAATTGAGAAAAATAAAATACGTATTGATAAAAAAATAATATTAGATTTACCTAGAAATATTTTTCCTATGTTTGTTATGGGTTTATATACTAATGAACAACAACATCATATTATAGCAAAAAATAGATATATACTTGAACAAAATAAACATAAAAATTCTATGAAATTGTCTATATTACTTGTTAGTGTTCCAATCGCTCATTCTATGAAAGTAGCTGACAGCTTTAAATGTAGAGAAATAGAATTAACTAAACGACATATTCGTAATTTATATAACCCAAGATTTTCTAATCCTGAAGAAAAAATAGAGCCATTAAATAAGGGTGTCTCTCATCATCATGTAATACATTCTACTGATTTTCCCGTTGAGTTTCCTTCGATTTATAGTATATTAGACAATTATAGTTGTTATACGATGATAGATTTACAAATGTTTTTCAAAGATATGGAAGACTATGTAATTATAAAAAAAAGTGAGAACTTTCCGATGTTTAATGTTAGTAGAGATGATGTTGATGTGTTATGTTTAGATATGAATAAAACAATTAAACATCTTGAAAATGTATTATATAATAATTATAGTAAATATGTGTGTCATTATGATAGTAAAAATGAACAATTAAATATATATTATGGTAATATAAGTTATAATAATTTTATTGTTAAATTTGATTTGTTTGACGATATATGTAAAATGTATCCGTTATATAATATACCTGTAAATTTAACAAAAGAAGTAATACAAAGCGGTATTATGCAAAATAACATAAAGATCCCCTTATTGAAACATGAATTAATGATACGACAACTAGAATATGATACATATATTCAAAAACGACCTGATAAAGTGAAACATTTAAATTATATTAAATGTCATCCAAATGAAGGATATATGAAATTTGAAAAGAGATGATTTCTCTCTTGGTCTTCTTGAAAAGGGATTATAATATGGGGATGTCCATGTATATACATATGGGGCATCCATAATATTTAGAGGATCAATCGAAAATTATGAGAGACGAGAGAAAAATAATAGTAATATAATATATATAATGGGATTTGGAAATGTTATTTTTAAAATTATAACAGCAGCCGGAGGATTATATAGTACTACTCATATGGGAGCTGCACCAACAAAACATGATGCTCTTGAATTGGCATTCGATAAAGGTCGTCAGTTATCAGACATAAATCTTAGAGAAATATGTAGTGAACCCAGCAATTATGTTTATGAACAAGGGGAAAACGGAGATCATTTTGTTACATGTAAAATACCTGATGGATATATCAATGATGGAAGTAGAGGAGGACGTAATATGCTAGGCATAAAATCTAAAAAAACAAAGAAGAGAAAACCAGCAAAGAAATCTAAAAAAACAAAGAAGAGAAAAACAAAATCTCTTAAGAAGAAAAGAAAACAAACAAAGAAGAGAAAAACTCGCAGAAATTAAGAATATAATTACAAATAATAATCTATTTATAATTATATATGAGTAAAGAATCATTTATTACTGGCCCAAAGATTTACATGCGTAATTCATCAAGTTTTTTCGCATGGAACAGAAAATTAGGAGCTAACTTACAACCCAAGAAATATTTAGATAGTAGTGAGGTAACTAGTGATGATACACCAAGAGTTAGACCTGCCCAAATGAAAATGTTCGCAGCAAGAGCTGGACCCACATCAGGAAAAGGTATAATAAATGTAACACGACAAGATTCATCACAAGTAACTCAAGATAGAAGAGCGATGGCAATATCAAAGGGTAATTTAAACGAAAATAACAATAAAACATATGATACAAGTTTTGTAAAATCAAAATTACGAAGAACACGAAGTTCAGGTACAGTAGCACCAGCTAAAAAAGCTGCAAATCCTGCTGCTCACTGTGTAAGTTGCAAACATGGTTAATTAAATAACCTGAATAATTAGCAATATATACCAATAAATGCATAATAAGTACTACAGCCATTTTTGTCGTAAATGGTGTTTTTTTATCCAATATAGAATAAACAGGATCTCCTGTCATAAGTATCCAAGGACCCCATATAAATATTAACCAAATATATACCCATAAATAACTATATATTAGTGTATTATTATCAAATATATAATTAGATTGAGTATTATGATAAAAAACAATCATGTATGGAAAAGTATGATTTATTTCACAATGTATTATTTGTAAACTCTGTATTATTTGTTTATTCACTCTATCATCGGTGTCCTTCATATTAAAAAAACACTTTGTAATGTAATAAGCAAATGTAATTACAAAAAGTATATTGTGTGATATAGGAAGATATTCAGGATAAAAATAAAATAAAAAATTAGCATAATGACCAGTATCAGTTAGTCGAATTAAATGCTTCCATTTATATAAAGATGGATTAGGATAAAATTTTGAAAAGCAAAAATAATAATTTGCCGAAAAAGATTTCAGATAAATATAAAATGATAATAAAGGGTATTTTAACGATAAATAAGAGCATCCAAATATAATGTATACACCATTTTCAATAATAATATTATACAAATTCATATAATATAATTTATAATAAATTATTTAAATCAATTAAAAAAATTATTTACCACTAAATAGTGACTTATTTAATAAATATCCTGACATCCATGTACCTACTGTAACCCACATAGTATCAATAGTATCAGAACCGGTTCTAATTATCCAATTTAAACCCTTACAATATGGAGTACTATTCATTATAGGAGAAGCAAAAAAGCCTGTAATGCTCCAGTTATTACAGCTAGTTGCGTATAAATGTGTTGCACCATAATGAAGACCGATCCAAATACCATAAATACCAACTGAATTATAAATATACGGATGAATAGTTGTAACATATTGTGCTGCATGTGTATAATATGGTGTAATATCCATTATAATACAATATATTAAATTAGCTTTGAATCATTTTACGTAATTTAATCTTTTTCTTTAAGCATTCTAATTTTGAATAATCTACTGAAATTCTAATTTTTTCAGTAATACAATTAACACAATCATTACAAATCGAATAAACACTATTATTAATATGGTCAAAATGAATTCCACAATCTTCAGTATAACAAAATACATTACTACAATTTCTACAATCTACAAGAAACAAATTTTTCTCATTACACAAATTGCAATTATTACTATTACTATTAGTAATTATATGTTCCATTACATAAATCTATAAAAAAATATCTTTATTAAAACAAATCATTTTTTTTTAAACAAAATTATGTGATAGGTCAAATATATTATTAAAAAAGACTCCTGTGTTAATATTATTATTAGAAGAGTCTAATGGAGTGAAAGAGAAAGAACGAAGATTATTAGATAGTGATCGCATAAGTTGAGTAGTAATTTCATTAGCAATAGCATTATCATTATCATTTAATAAATTGTCTACATTTCTACGTATTTGTATATTAAATTCGACTTCAGGTTCAGGTTCATTTTCATGTTCATTTTCATGTTCAGGTTCATGTTGAGATTCATGTTGAGATTCATGTTGAGGTTCATGTTCATGTTCAGTAGCAGATTCTGATTCATTTTCTATATCAGGCTCTGGTATAGTATGCTGTTGACTATCAGTTTCATTAATAGCAGATAAATTATTTCTAGAAGTTTGATTATTTCGATGTTCTCGAATATCAAATCTACATAGGGGACACCTAACGTTAGTCTCAAACCATGTTTGAATTTCACTAGAAAATATATGACCACAATATATAATTCTAGTAACTAATTGATCATTATTAAACCTTTCAAGAGAAATAGGACAACTGTTATTAGGTGGATCAAATATATTACCAAAACGAACAACTTCTGTAGCTTCTCTAATTTGTAATGCAGAAGGTCTAACAACAACAGGAGATAAATTTTGACCAATTGCATCAATTAATAAGCCATGAAAATTATTATTAAAATATCTCCTAATATATTCAGATTGATTATTATTACCAATATTAGAATTAATCATGGTATTTCTACGATTATCATTACTTCTGTTAGTAGTAGTTCTATGACTACCAATAATACTATCATACGGTATAGTATTTCTTTGTATAGGAATATGAATAGGTGTAGGATTGGGTGTAGGATTGGGTGTAGGAATAGATGTAGTAAATCTAGGTAATTGATGGTTAATGTTATTATTATTAATAATTCTTCTTAATTCTTCATTTTCATGTCTTAATGTATAAATAGTATTTCTAGTATTATTATAATCACCATTAATATATCTCCTTAAGGCTGATTCCTGATTATTAATAACGTTAACTATATCGTTCATAGTTCGTTGTGATGATATAATAAATCGATTATACGTACTAATCATTTCTTCATTCATTATATATTAATATATATATATAAATGATGTAAACTGTTTAAATAATTAATTATATAATATCTTATGGATTTAACAAAATATAAAAATAAAGGATTAACAGGATTAGTTAATCTAGGAAATACATGTTTCTTAAATTCTGCAGTACAGTGTATTTCACACACATATGAATTAAATGAATTATTAGACAACCCTTTATTATTTAATTATATGAATAAAAATTCTAGTTCCGTCTTATTAAAAGAATGGAACGAATTAAGAAAGTTAATGTGGTCACAAAACTGTACAATAGCACCAAAAGGTTTTGTAACAGCGATTCAAAAAGTAGCAAAGGAAAAAAATCAAGACTTATTTACAGGATATGAACAAAATGATTTAAGTGAATTTTTAACATTTTTATTAGGTTGTTTTCACGATAGTTTAAAAAGAGAGGTAGATATAGTTCTTAAAGGTGAAATAAAAAATTTCAAAGATAAGATAGCAGTAAAATGTTTAGAGTCATACAAACGATTACAGGAAAAAGAATATAGTGAAATAATTGATTTATTTTATGGTATTCAGGCATCTTTAATATACCAAAAAGAGGTAGAATATGAAAATCTAGATGAAAAGGCCGTATTAAGTGTAGCTTCAGAATCATTTTTTATAATCAATCTACCAATTCCATTAAAAAAACGAAATATAAACATTTATGATTGTTTCGACAGTTTTACCGAAGTAGAAGTATTAGATGGAGATAATAAATGGTATAATGAAAAAACAAAACAAAAAGAAGCAATAAACAAGAAGACATGTTTTTGGAAATTACCCAAGATATTAATCATAGATATTAAAAGATATGATATAAACAATTCAAAAAAACAAAATAATATTGATATACCACACACTATTGAACTATCAAAATATGTCATAGGATATAAAAAGGATGACAATACATATGAATTATTTGGTGTATGTAATCATAGTGGTGTAACTGGAGGAGGTCACTACACAGCAAATGTAAAAAACGCAGATGGAAAATGGTATAATTATAACGATTCGTCTGTTTCTGAAATAAAAAAAGAATTAGTAGTAACAGCAAAAGCATATTGTTTATTTTTCAGAAAGAAATTATTATAAACCACCATTTCTAACTATTCTTTCAATCATTTTCTCATCATATGATGGATAATGTATAATATTAGTATTGACATCTGTTTTAGGTATAATACCATTATCACTGTAATGTTTACTTACACGAGGATTATATTCAATTTTATTTACACCAAAAATAGTTAAAGAATTGTTTTTATTAAAAATGACAAGCGGAGATTTAATAGACTTTTGTAGGTGAATTAATAAAGTTTTCATTATAAATTATATAAATAAATATGTTTATATAATTTCAGTATTAAATTAAATCATTAGATATAGGATTTGCTTTTGGCATAAAAGGCTTAAAATTTATAGTGGAAATAAAAGTTTCTTGTGTACAATCCATATTATTTCTGGGATTATTAGCCCTATGTTGAATAGCATATTGTTTTCTATTTTTAGGTATATCACAAACATCATATATTTTTTGTTTATATGAACTGTTATAATCATCAATATCTTTATCGATTACACGTTCATTAACAATAACACCCATTTTAAATGTATAAACATTAGCATCAGTATTAATTTTTTTAGAATACAATACTTGTTGATTGCCATTTAATAATGAGACGGTTGCATTCATAAGTGTTGTATCTGTAATTAATCTAACAGCATATAACTCGTCATGATCTTTGGCAGTATAAAGTCCTAATTTAACAGTTTCTTTTTGTACAAGAGTATTATTACTACCATCGGTTACAATATTTTGATATTGGTCTGAAAAAATATTATTTGTTAATGTTGTTTTAATATCATTTGTCATTCCTTCCAAATAATGGTCTTCCATGTGACTATTGTATAAAGATCTATTTTGATCATTATAATATCTATATTCGGGTCGTGCATTATGATTATTGTGTCTATGATTACGAGGGTCATGATGTTCATTATAATGGGATTCATCAATTGGCTCTCTTCTATGTCCTGTATGTCCATAGTGATTGTAGTAATGATTATTATTTTGATTATTTCTATATGTGTTGTTATAATATACATCTCTAGTACCGGTGTTTAAATTAATATCTAAATTAGGACATGTATCAGGTTTATTTCCACTTAAATCACTATTATTATCATTTTCAGTTATGAAAGCACTTACAATATCAACCGTTCCCTTGTTAGCTATGTTAACAACACCCATATTTTGTGCATCAGATGATCCTTCCTGAGGGGGCGACTTCGTTTTTTCCCATACTTGTATTTCAGATAATGAAACACCCTTATTATCTGTTGGAGTATTATATTCAACAACAACGAATTTAATACCATCATCAGGTACAGATTGTGGGGTACCTAAATCATTATATAACAACCCATATTTTTTTAAATAATGTTCCCATACAGGAGTTCCATTAGGACATTTTTCAGTATTTCCTAAACCTTGTCTATAACCGGAACCATATCCATTACCACTATGTAGTCTAGTATGTAATTGATGTAAATAAGCATGTTTTTGACATTTCTGTGTACCACATATGCTACATTCATCCGAATTGTTATTATTAATTCCAAATGTAAAATTTATAGATAAATTATAAATGTAAAATAGTAAAATAAATATTACTATGATCATTATTCCACTTATACCACTAATAATATCAAGGGCAACAAGAATAATAACAATAATTATTGGAAAAAATGCAACAACTAAGTTCATGAAATTCTTATATAACTGTTCTCCTTTTATTTCAGTAGACATATATATATATAATAACTTTAAAATATATATATGTATTAATTATTTTTTTTATTAAACTTTCTTGTTTTTTTATTATGTTCATTATTTTTTTTTCTAGTATTTTTAATTTTTTTTTTGTTAGGCACATCAGATATAACATCGTCAATATTTTCTGATTTAAAGAATGTATTAAATAAATTATCAGATATACATTTGGGGTTATATAATAAGCTAGTTTCACAATTTTTACAAATATTATCATTATTTACAGTATAAAAAAACGGTATTGCTAAATGAGCTAATTTATTATGATTTATAAAAGAAAACATATTATTTTCAACCTCCATAAATGATATATACATTTAAATTTTTGAAAAATACCTTTTTATTTCTGGTACAATAGTTGTTTCTCTACTAGTTTTGATATGCTCTATAATTCTATCGACTTGATCTTCTTGAAAAAGGTCTGATAAACATTTTTCTAATAGTTTATATGTAATTGCTCCTTGTGTTTTGTTTTTTGTAAATTTTAACTTACCACCTGTAATCTCAACAACATTATCATCTAAATTGTTTTCTTCAACAAAGAGATTAATTTTATCAGATACTTCATTTTTTTCTTCTCTGATTTCTTTACATTTATCATTTAAAATTTTCAATTTATTATCCAATATAACCCATTTTTTAATACTATCAACAAACGTATTCTGATCCATTTATATTATAAAAAATATAATATAAATAATAATTTAATTTATTAAGAACGTTTCTTCATTCTGCGAGCTAATCTTCTTTGTGCACCCCATAAGCCAAAAGGTACAATAGCAGAACTGATAACACTTCCTAAAAATCCTCCTTTTCTTCGACGTGTTCTTTTATTTTTTCTTGAAGCTCCACCACGTTTACTCTTAGTTTTCATTTTCTTCATGGACTTTCTTCTACGTGATCCACCTGTAAGAGTATTTGTTTTAGAAGTAGGACTCAACGCCTTAGCGGTTTGCTCTGCTAAACCACCAACTTTTGATGATACCCAAGATGCACCATCTCCACCGCGGTAATTTTTTCGGGTTGCCTTAGCCATATATATATACCAAATATTATATTATTTTATCATATAAAATTCTACTACGCAATAATAAAATAAAATTTCCTAAAATTATAAAAAAACTAATTATGACAAAAACCATAGATAGTATTATATAAGGGTATATATCTGATAATAACAATTCAATAATAGGTTTAAATAATTCTCGAATTTGAATTTTAACATCTTTATTTTTTAATACATCCATTATTTCAGTATAAATAATATTTTTAGTAGAACTCTCCATTATATTGTTCTATATTTAAAATAATTCATTATAATACGTATGCGTCTATAATTTTTTATTTTTTTATGATATAAAAACATGAGTGATTATAAAATTTTAGTACCAAATGATACTTTTGATTTTACCAAATTATCTTTAGTAAATCCAATAACTTTACAGGGTGGTACATTTTTTACTAAATTGTTAAACAACAATAGTGAACTTTACATACAAACTCCTGTGTGTACAACAAAAAATGGTTTTGTAAAAACTGCAAAAAAAATAAACTGTGATATTTTGTTTGAAAAAACGAATTCATTATTTATTGAATGGTTGGAAAATTTAGAAGACCATTGTCAAAAATTAATATATGAAAAATCAAAAGAATGGTTTCAAGATGAGATAGAATTAGATGATATTGAAAATGCATTTACAAGTAGTATACGAAGTTATAAATCAGGTATGTTTAACATGATTAAAACAAGTACAGAATCTCCTAGAATTACACATAGTATTGGTAATCTTTCAATTTATGACCAACAAGAGAAACAATTGAAAATAGAAGATGTTTCAAAAGATAACAATATTGTATGTATACTACAAATACATGGTGTAAAATTTACTCAAAAGAATTTTCAAATATTTATTCAATTAAAGCAAGTAATGGTTTTAAATGATAATATGTTTAGTAAATGCCAAATAAAACCATCAACCGAAGTAACATCACCAGAAGTAACATCATCAAAAAAGATTTCATTAAAATCGGATGATATTGAAACTACACAAGAAAATAATGAATCAAGTGAAAATATAGATGATGAAGAAGATTCAAATACAACAATTACAAATAATAATTTAGAAAAAACACAAGATTTGGAACAAGAAGAGATTAATTTAGAAAACACAGAACAAACAAGTTTAGACAAAATTGATGATAAAAAAACAGATGAAAATTTAGAAGAATTATCAACTTTAGCTTCCAACGATATCGAAGAATTCAATTTTAACTTAGACCCCGAAAGTTTAGAAGAAATTACATTAAAAAAACCAGATGAGGTTTATATGGAAATTTATTCTGAGGCAAGAAAAAAAGCAAAGGAGGCAAAAAAACAAGCATTACTTTCTTATTTAGAGCTAAAAAAAATAAAGTCTGAATGGGATATTAATGATTTGGAAGATAGTGATGATGATTTGGATAAAGCCTTGAATAATATAATTATAAAAAAGAATGCCAATAGTTTTGAAGAATTAGAACAAAATTAGTAAATAAATGATATTTTTAAGAAAAATTTTTTATCAATAGTTTTATATAATGAGCATGTTAAGTTCTTTAAAGAAAGTTGTTGATAAAGGCGTAACATTAGTAAAATCTAATTTTGTAATGTTTTTTGCTGCTTTTGTTATTATTTACCTATTGATGAATTATGGTAATACAAAATCTTCTTTGCAATCTGGTATGACTAATTCTGATAGTGCACCAACACAAACACAAGCTAGTGCACCAGCCGCAACTACTCCTGATAATGAATTCCAAAGTGTACAAGGCATTACAACAAGCACACACGGTCTACCTGCTGCATGCATGAAGCAATCAACAGTTGATCCTAAGGAATTACTTCCTAAAGATGCTAACAGTGATTGGGCATCACTTAACCCTAACGGTTCTGGTGAGTTAAGTGAGGTAAATTTGTTGAAGGCAGGACATCAAATTGGTATTAACACTACAGGACAATCACTTCGTAATGCTAATTTACAAATTCGTTCTGAACCACCTAATCCTCAAATGAATGTTGGCCCATGGCACCAAACAACTATAGAACCCGATACTATGCGTGTTCCCCTTGAATTAGGTCAAGGTAACCAATAATTATATTAAAAAAATATAAAATGTGAATAAAATATATGTCTAATATTAATATTTTAGGATATGTTTTGATTGTAGTCATATTATTGTTATCTCTGAAAATATATTTAGATTCTGATACATTTAATTTAAGATGTATTATTTCAGAAGTAGATGGTAATAAATATTGTGTTCGAGAACGTTCAAAGATAACTATGGCCGCTGATTTATTAGCAAAAGTTACGCAAAAATTAAAAGAACTAGTTGAATATGTCGGAAAAAAATACCCTGAAAGAGAAAATGTACAAAGATTAGTTAAAAATTTCAATCCAACAAAAATACAAGAAACATTACCTACTAGTAAATTAACTGCATATAGTGAAAATAAAGGTGAAAAAATAGCATTTTGTCTTACTACACAAAAGAAAAATAATGATTTAATCGATATTGAAACTCTAACTTTTGTTGGTATTCATGAGCTAGCACATCTTGCTAGTATAACTGTTGGTCACCAACGAGAATTTTGGGATAACTTTAAATTTCTTCTAGAAGAAGCAAAAGAATCAAATGTATACAATCCCGTTGATTATAAAAAAAATCCAAAAGAATACTGTGGTATGAAAATTAGTGATAGTCCATATTATGATTTGTAATTAGTAATTGTATATATTAATAATATAAATATATACAAATAATATATATATGTTAGAAGTTTTTAAAATACACTATATAAATGATAATGATACAAGTAAAATACTTATTTATTGTGGAGATAAAAAAGAATATTATAAAGACCATTTAGATGAAATTTTAAATGACGTAGATTATGAAAAATATATCAATAACGTAATTGAAATTGTCTTTGTAGATGACTATATACATAAGGATGATACTATTGAAAATATTAAATTCAAATTAATGAATCATGACAAAGATTTATTATTTGAAGAAATTTATTTATTTGGATATCAACTAAAATTTTTAAATATTGCTAACATTTTGAAAGTGATTGAAACAAGTGAATATGATGAAAATATACTTATCAATAATTTAAAATCAAATATTAATGATGATATATTTAATAAATTTTTAGATTTTAGTAGTGATAATAAAATTCACATAAAGGATGTATTATATGTTGAAAATGAAAAAATACTTGTAAAGGTTCCTATTGGTCAAAAATTTAATTCTGATAATAGTATTTTTTATAATTCCGTATCTCCGTTTGATGTCAAATCAGAAAAACACATTTTAAATACTAATATTACAAAAACAAATAGTGATTTTTTATTTGAATATGACATCTTTAACAACGATATTTATTTATGTAAATTCTCAGAAAAAAATTTTATAAAACAAGTTACTCAGTTATATTTTTTTTATTTATATGATAATGGTATTTTTGATACTGAAAATTTATCTCTTCAGAAAACTACACTTAGATCAAATACATCAAAAATCGTTTCGAATATTGTTCCATATAATGAAATGATATCAGAAATTTATAAAAATTATGATGAAGAAGAGTTTAAAAAATATATTCCTAACATGGGATTCATGTCTATTAAACTCAAAATAACATCTGTGAATAATATGTTTATACCATTAGAACAAATATTCAAAACACTACATTCCACAGAAGAATTTCCATTAATTAAATTAAATATTGGACCTAAAACTGAAAAGTTATTTAGAATATATAGTAATAAAACAGCTTTTGATGGTAGAAAAATACCTTATTTAAAAAAGTCTGAAATTTCAAAAATACAAAGAACTATGGGTAATCATAAAGGCCTAACTATATATGTTATGGTAAATAAAATATCATATCTTCTAGAAATAAGGAGTAACGGAGATATATATATACATTTTGAAAATGATAAATATATTACTATTAAAAAAATGAATGAAATTTTACAATATGGTATAAACAAAATATTATCTACCTTAAAAAATCGATTTGAAAAGAATGGATATAAAATAAATTTTTTTACAGATATTTATTCCGATAATGTTGGTATAATAAACAGTTCCTTTTTGTATAAATTAAAAACTACAACCAAAGTTAAGTTAAAAAAGGCAAGTTGTTTATCTAGTATTTTTGATATTAAAAATAATAATAATGTCATATTTAAAAAAATAAAAAATTATAATGAAATAGAAGAAAATAGTGGATATAATATTACTATTAATAAAGATAAAAAAGATAAGGATTATTATGATATTGTTATTGATGGAATAATAGACATAGATCATATTTATTGCATTAATGTATATTTAAAAACATTTTTGGATTTAATACTTTTAACCAATAATGAAGTTATAAAAAAAAACGTATGTAAATACAAGAGTGATGTACAAGAAATAACATATGTAAGTGATGATGAAAATCAAACAACTAAAAAAGAAGGAATAAATTTAGATGGTGAAGATGAAGATGAAGATGAAGATGAAGATGAAGATGAAGAAAACTTTTTTGATGTAAAAGCAAATAAAGGACTTGAAGATGAAGATGCAGATGAAGATGCAGATGAAGATGCAGATGAAGATGCAGATGCAGATGAAGATGCAGATGAAGATGCAGATGAAGATGCAGATGAAGATGCAGATGAAGATGCTGATAATTTAAGTATTCCAGATAGTCTTGGGTCTTTATCTCTCGGTTCTGAACTAGGAGAGAGTTTGGGAGGAGCAAAGAAAGGTGATGATAGAAATTACGCACAAAATAGAATACAAAAATATGATAAAAATTTATTTTTAAAATTTAATACATCAGATAACCTTTACTCCAGAAGTTGTGCTGCTAATGCATCTAAACAACCTATTATTATTTCTGAAGATGAAAAGAAAGAAATTGATACAAATCATAGCGGTTCATATAAAGATATACTTGAATATAGTACTAATAAAAGTACACCATATTACTATATATGTCCACGTTACTGGTGTCCTAATAATAATGTTAGTTTAAGAGAAGACCAAGTAGAAAAAGATGGTGACGAATTAAAAAGTAGTTATTGCTCAGGTAAAATAATTGAATTTAACGACCCAAAGCAACATCGTAAGGGAAAAAATGAATATATTTATAACAGTCCTGGATTTAATAAAAATTCATGTATTCCTTGTTGTTTTAAAATATCACAAAAAGCAAAAAACGAAGCTTCTAAAAATAAATGTATACAGGAATATGAAACTGGTTCAAAAGAAACAAAACATAGTAAAAAAAGTAAAGAATCAAACCAACAAAAAGAACAATTATTAGAAGAAGAAATTTCTATTGATTATATTCAACAACCAAATAAATTTCCTTTGGATGCTAATAGATTTGGATATCTACCATTAAATCTTCAGAAATTTCTACAAAATGATTTAGCTAGCTGTGGATTAAAGGGAGATTTTAAATGTATACTAAGAATAGGTGTAGAACAAACTGAAACTCAGTCTTTTATTTCTTGTTTATCAGCCATATATAGTTTTACAAATAAATTAGAAACAATTTTACCAAATACAAAATTAAAAGAGTTAATTTATGGTATTAATTCTGAAACTAATGATCATTATATGACATTAGATATGTTTATATCATATATGAATGGTAACTTGATACAAGCATTTTATAATGAAAAAAGAAAAGTAAATATTAATAATTATGTTACAACTACAAAGCTTGGTAAAAAACTTAAATTAAATATAAAATCACATAAAATGTTATTTGAAAGATGTATAAATGCGTTTGAAGAATTTCGAGAATTTTTAAAATCGGATAATACAAATATATCACATGATTACCTGTGGGATATTGTCTCGCATAATAAAAATAACTTAATTTTCAAAAAGCCAATTAATTTAATTATTTTTGATATTAAGGATGATTTTGATAGTAATTTTGTTGAACTGTTGTGTCCAACTAACCATTATACTAATGATAACTATAAGGATGGAAACGATACATATATTATATTAAAACACAAGAATTTCTATGAACCAATCTTTTATTGTGAACGTATAAAAAGTGATATTAAAAATGAAAGGTTTAAAATCAATATAGTAACTAATTTTAGTAGAAAGAAATTGAAACAACATAATCTTAGTGACATGTTAAATTTAACTAGTAACATAAAAACAATATATTCTAGTGACAATAAATGTGGTGTTTTGTCAAGTAATCCCAAAAAATATAAATTTAAACCATTATCAAAAACACTTAGATATTCGGGTGATATAGCTAAAAAATTAGTATCATTAAACTATGGTATTCAAAAACAAATAGTAAATTATAATGGCAAATGTATTGGATTACTTATAAATGAAACAAAAAAAATAGAACAAGGGAATAGTATACAACTAACTGCCGATAAACAAGTATTCATGTTACCAATATATCCTAGTTCAATATTAGAAGATACAAATATTATATTTATAGATGATGAAACACTTTTGATTAAATACACAACACTAAAGAAAAAACTTTTCACTTTGTATGATGCATCATCATATGAAATACCTTGTAAGCCAGTTTCAAAAGTAATTGATAGAGATAATACTATTGTTGGTATAATAATAGAAAGTAAACAGTTTATACCTGTTGAACCTAAAGAAAATAAACTGGAAGTTGGGGAATATCATATTATTGAAACAGTAAAATCAGATGATTTATTTGTAGATAAAACAAAACTATTCTATAGTGATAAAGAATTATTTAGTAATGAATTAAGTAAGACGGATAAAGCTACAAATATTTATGTAAAGAAAATAAAATTAGAAAATATATTTTATGATTGTTTTCGTAATTTTTTAAGAATACAAATTAATAGACCAAGTAATATTCGTGTTAGAAAGGAATTATTAGATACTATTAATGATAGATCAAAAAACTATAATGAAAAGGTTACAAAAATCAATATTATAATTAAAAATTTGACAGAGAACAAAATAAAATTTGATGATAATTATAATGATGAAAAAATAGAATCAGTAGACTTAGAAGAAAATATATGTTTTGATGAAGAAAAAAATATACTAATTATACCATCAAATAACTTAGTTACAGAAAAAAGTAATGAAATGTTTTATTACACAAGATTTTATGATGAAATTATAAGATATGATTATATAAAACAGTTTGTATTTGACGTCGATAAATATTTAAGTCTTGTAAAACAAAATTATAATTTAAATGAAAATGAATTTATATTACCCCAAACATTATTAACATCCAAATATTTTGACAATCTTGTTGAAATAAAGTCAAATTTAAATAAGATGTATGATACTGCATATCCCCAGATTAGTATACCATATAATAATTTACATAAATTAGTTAATTATTCTTCAAGTGATGATGTAGAACAAGACGAAGAAAATAACGAAGATATTAATAATAGTGAGCTTATTGTAAAAAAGACAAAGAAAAAAATTAATAGATGTCCAAATGGATTCAGAAGAGTTAATGGTATTTGTGAACCGATCGATAAAAATGAATGGAAAATAATAGAAAAAGACGAAAAGAAAATTATCTATGAAAGTACTACGGTTAATAACAAACGTATAGAAGTATTATTATAATTTAATTTTATAATTATTATTAATATTTATAAAATTATACATTATTAGAAGATATATCTGTGTTAACGTTTGAAGATATATCTGTGTTAACATTAGAAGATATATCTATGTTAACGTTTGAAGATATATCTGTGTTAACGTTTGAAGATATATCTGTGTTAACATTTAAAATATCAATTCGATTATAAAAATTATGTATGTTAGTAGTCATATTGTTTAATATATAATCTCTGTTATCACCTATTAAATCATCTGTTATTCTATTACGTACTTCTTCTGACATAATATTTTTAAAATATTTTACCAATAATTTTCCAGCAGCTATTTGTACTTGATTTTTAACCAAATTATCTATTAAAGCATATGACTCTTGTGAAGACATATTAATATGTGATATTCTAAATTGTATTAATCTAGTTAATATAGTGTTAGCTAATATATGACTTTGAATACTATTTACTGTTTCTGGATTATTATTTATGTAATTTTCTAAACTATTACTGTCGTGAATTTCATTTGTATTTCCTGAAATATCAATTTCAAAATTACGTTCAATATTACGTTCAATATTACGTTCAATATTATTATTATTGTTTTCTTCATTTAATATTTGTTCAAATGTTGTGTAAAATATTGATAATTCTTGGTCGTTGTTGTTATTTACTGCTTCATTAGTATTTAATACAATTTCATCATCACTATCAGTTTCAGAATCATCGTCATCATTAATGGTGTATGTAGTACTTTCATCTTCATTATTATCATCATTATCATCATTATTATTATCATCATTATTATTATCATAATTATTGTTTTCATTATCATTATTTTCTTCTGTGTTAATTGTACCAAATGAAGGTAATGCTTTATTTTCCTTCATATATGGAAAATGTGGATCCCACCGAACATGGTCATCACACACTACATTATATAAAGTACGTGTTCTTTTACCATTAATTTTTTTAAATCTTCGTTGTACTCTACCAAATGAGGGATTATTATAATACATATATCTTGAAAAACGTATAACCTGTTGTTTTAAAAGTTTTCTAGACCAAAAAACTCTATTTTGATCTTGGCCATATTTAATATACATATGCAACAATACATATGGCATAAAAATATTTCTTATTGTATTATTTGGAAAATCATTAGAAAAAGACGGTGGTTTTTTATTATATGATACAAATATTCGTTTAACTATATTTTTAAATTCAGAAATTTCAATATTTCGAACATTTAATAATATTACATCAGAATTAATGACTCCTTCATAATATCTTTTATATATTTTCATGTTAAAATCACATAGAAAAAAATATTCGAATGGCATTTGTTGTTTTAATAGTGTTGCTTTATATTTAAAATATATATTGTATAAATTATGTTTTGATAGTTTAAGACCTGTAAATGGGTTTATTGGATGTTTAGGTTCAAAGAAATAACCGTCATTATGTGTCAAAGATAAAAAAATATTCTTTAACATATCTTTCAGACTAAGAGTATAAATAGTATTATTTTCTATTATTTTAATTATATGATGTTCTTTAAATGATGATAGTTGATTTCCAATTAAATCCTCATCATAATTATATTTTTTATAATATCTGTACTTGATTACATTTTTAAATCGAAGTAATGCGTGGTATATTTTTTGAATAAAGCTAAAAACAATAGTATAATCTTCTACATTAAATAAGAATATATCATCGGGGTTAGATGTAATATAATTATAAAATTCAACAAACTTATTTAAATTATTATGGTATTTAAATCTCCACATCAAACCTGTTATACCTATTTTTTTTGTTAAATAATTATATTCTGATTTATTGTAATCATATAATTTTTTACAAATATATGAAAATAATGTACATGTCATAAATATTATAATATGTTTAATATATTTATATTGTATTAAAAATATATTATACTAATTAAGTTAGTGTTTTTAAAAGTCAGGAACATAACTATCGTCCATTTTAATATTTGATGTTTTTACATTTGTAGCAGTATTATTCAATTTTAGATTTGATGATGAACACTTATCAGCTGTGTTATCTCCAAAACTATTAAATGCTTGTTCAATAATATCATTATTATCTTCAATAACATAATCATCTTCTTCATCAACATCTTTGTACGCTTCTTGGTCTAAATATAATTGAAACATACTCGTACCAAAATAACCTTCTTGACCACACATGACATTTCCTGATATACCTCTCATATGGTCAATATCACCATGTCTAGCTGCTTTTAAAAACATCTCTGGAGTCTCTTCAAAAGAGGCCTTTGCTAACGCACCAATATCGTCGTTATTTATACCATGTCTAAATATAGATGTCATTTTATAATTATATGTCATTCTATCACACAACATATTTAAATGATGTGAATTCAAATACGTACCATCAAATTCAATTACTTCAATAAATTCATTATAAATTGCCTGTCGTGCAGCTTCAATACCCAATACTTTATACATCTCTACAATATTATTAGTGTAAGTATTGTTTACATCAACATAATCCAAACCTAATATATCAATCAAATTACTACCAACAGTATCTAGTACCCATGATTCTTTTTGTTCAAATCTGTCTTCATTTCTAACTACTTCATCTAATATTTTTCGAATAATAACTTTACTAATATTCTTAATTCCCTTTAATACTACATTTGTTAACATGGTATCCTGGAAATTTTTCAATAGATAAATTTCATCAGATTGGTCTAACGACTTTTTGGAATCTTTCTTTGCCTTCTCCTTTTTTAATACGTTATTCATTCTAATTCTAAATATCAATTTATCGTCATTATAATCTGAATAAATACAAGTTACCTCATCTTGATATGTATTTTTAATGGCAAAATGAACATCATCCATAGTTATATTTTTTTCAAACATAATTTCAGGATCCATTTCCATTCTGAAGATCCATTTTGATTTTTCTCTTGAGGCAGATACTTGTTCAGCTCCACTTTGTGAAATCATTTTTTCATATTCATAATACTCTTCAATCATTACCTTATCCTCCTCAACAACAGTTGATAAGTCATTCGGATCAAAACGAATTTCGACAGAAGAGACAATATTGGCTAGATTTGTATGTTCTATCATACACATAATTGACTGAGCCTTTATTCTATCATATTTATCTACATCTCTAAGATATGTTGTAACGGAAGGATTTTTTGGATTATCTGAAATTGATAATATCTCTTCAATACGTGGTACACCACGCGTTACATTTGATTTAGAAGCTACACCTGCAAAATGGAATGTATTCAAAGTCATCTGTGTTGTTGGTTCACCGATTGATTGAGCTGCTATCATTCCCACCATTTCTCCTGGAGATACAATTGAACGTTTGTAAATTGTAATTATATAATCAAGTAAATATGTTAAAGCAACTTTATTAAATCGCTTGATTATAAGCAACTCACGAGGGGAAAGATAATAGTAATACATAATCTCAAACAATTTGGTTGGAGGACTGTAATAAATTGATTTCAATTCTTCATACTTTTGTTCAATAATATCAAATGTTTCCAACGGAGTAATATCAACAATTGAATTCTTTGACAATTTAAACTGGTTTTGAATATTATTTATAATAAAGGAAAACGCTACAGGTAGATGTACTTGATCCTTCTTTTTATTAGCAAATACATATTTTATTATATCTTCTCTTACCCCAATCATTTTATCAACATATTTTTGGGCTACTATATTATAAGCATCTTTCTGTTTTTTCATCTTACGCTGTATATCTTTTGTAAATATTATTGAATTTTCATTCGTAATATAATAATGAACATAAATTTCCTCATTTGTCATATTAACAATAGGAATTCTCTGATTTTCTACAAATACAGTATCTATTCCGTCATCTCCATATGCGAACTGAACAATTTTTCCACGATTATTTCTAACTGTCATATCGTATTCTATCTTAAGATCTTCTAGACCTTTAATTAATCTTCTTTGAATATAACCAGTAGTTGAAGTCTTTACAGCTGTATCAATCAAACCTGTTCTACCACCCATAGCGTGGAAGAACAATTCTTCAGGATGCAATCCCTTAATATAAGACTGTTCTACAAATCCCCTAGCACCAGGAGAATCATCAAACTTTGAAAAGTGAGGAAGAGTTCTATTTTCAAAACCATACGGAATACGTTTACTGTTAATGTTCTGTTGTCCAAGACATGAAATCATAAATGATATATTCAATTCAGAACCCTTTGAACCTGCCTTTACCATCGTTACAAATCTATTATTCTTGTCCAAATTTTTCAAACCGATCTTACCTGATTCAGCGGTAGCCTTATTTAAGATACTATTTACTCTTGTCTCAAACTCTTCACTATTTGATTTACCTGATTCATTTTGAAATACTCCAATATGAATTTGGTCAATTACATCCTTCACTTCATTCATTTTCTTATTAATAGTTTCAACAATTCTTGTATTTGTTTCTTCATTTGATACTAGGTCACTTACACCAACACTAAATGATGATGTTTTCATATAATCTGTTACAATATTCTGAAAATCATCTATAAATTTCGCAGATGCAATATTACCAAAATCATTACATATGCGATGAATAATACCTGAAGTTCCATTACCTAAACATCCCTTATCCAATAGACCTCTCTTATAGTTTCCATCATATATTTCTAACACATTATTTGACTTATTAAAATCTTCATCTTCATTCCAAACTTTATTTTTATATTTTAATGTTATTGGTGGCAATATTTGTGATAATATGTCAAAAGAAGATACAACTTTATTTGTAAAAACATCTAAGTTTATCTTTGTACTATTCATCAACAAATTCATAGCTTCTCTTTTTGAGAATTTTGTAGTTTCTCTTGTTAGTTGGTATGCTCCCAACATAGAATCTTGAAAGATTCCAACAATTGGTTTATTATTAGAAGGACTAACTAATTGATAAGGTACTGCTGCCAAATTACGAAGTTCTGATTCTGATTCTAAATCCTGTGGCATGTGTAAATTCATTTCATCACCATCAAAATCAGCATTATACGGCTTCGTATCTGCTACATTCATTCTAAATGTATCACCTTGTTTCATTATTCTAGCTATATGACACATCATACTCATTCTATGAAGAGTTGGTTGTCTATTAAACAATACAGCATCTCCATCCATCATGTGTCGATGAACAATATCTCCTTCTTCCAAACGCATTTTTTCACGTTCAACATACCGAAGAGAAATACTTTCCCCGTTCTTCTTTTCTAGTATCTTTGCTCCTGGCCATTTTTCAGGACCGTTAATTACTAACAACATCAAAGATGCTTTATTTCTTTTATTTACTACTACTGGTTTCGTTATATTTTTAGCGATTTTCATAGGTACACCAAGTTCTCTAATAGAGAGGTTAGGGTCTGCTGTAATTACAGAACGAGCACTAAAATCAACACGCTTACCCATCAAATTACCTCTTACACGACCTTGTTTTCCATTCAATCTCTCTTTTATTGATTTCAACGGTCTACCCGATCGTTGGGCTACAGAAGAAATGCCTGGTATTTTATTATCAACTTGAGAAGATACAAAATATTGTAACTGTAATGTCCAATCATCGATTACATTTTGAGGAGAATTTTGTTCAATTCTCTCTTGAAGAATCTTATTTACTTTTATTATATTTACCAATATATGTGTTATATCATCCTCACTTCTTTGTTGAGCATCATGTTTAATTGAAGGACGAATTGCAGGTGGAGGTACTATCATTACCTCACAAATCATCCACTCTGGACGCGAAAATGTTGAATTAAATCCCATAAAATCTACATCTTCATTACTTATACGCTTGAATATTTTTAATACTGTTTCTGGTATTAATTTCACTATCATATTCTCATCATCATCGCCACCACCTAACCATTCAGCATAAATTGTCGCCAAACCATCGCGGCGAATTGTTTTTGGTTGTTTACAACCACAGCCGTCTTCACTCTCTTCTCCACATCTTGTTACCTTTCCTGATATTTTTTGAAAAACATTTGTCCAACGCTCTTCGCCCGAATATTGAAGTAGATATTTATATTTTTCCTTTGATATTAGTAACTTGCTACATTTAAAGCACACACAACGTAATATTTTTAATATTGTTGTTAGATATTGAATATAAAATACAGGACGTGCCAGTTCAATATGGCCAAAATAACCAGGTGTTTTTATATAATCTAAACCATCTGTCGGACAAATTAGACCTGGTTCAAGAACACCCATACGTGGATCGAATAATCCACCAATTACTGGTTTATTATTGACATATGTCTCCTTATTTGTTATTTCAGCGACAGATGCCTTACGTATTTCATCAGGAGACAAAATACTAAACTGAATACCAATAATTTTAGATACGTTTATTTTTGTATTATCACTCGTTGCCATCCTATTATTATTATAATATATTATTTTTATATTATTTTATAATCATTTTTTTTAGTAATCGACTTATATAAAAAAAATTGATTTTAATTTAAAAATATTTATTTGTAATATATATTATGGCAAAAGATAGTTCTCCAAAGTCTAACAAAATGAATAAGCAACAACAAAAGAAGGAAGTTAAGAAGGAAGAAGAGAAGAAACGGCTTCTTAAGAAGGAGGAACGTAAGAAGAGTTACGGCGATGGAAATGATGATGATATCGACGAAGAGGAATTTCTTGAAGATACTTCTGAAGAGGAAACTGAAGAAATAGTTAAATCCAAGAAAAATTTCAAGAAGTTCTTAAATAAAATGTATCCATCTAAATATTCCGCCAAGAAGGCAAAGGAAGCTGAGCAGGAAGAGGAGGAAGAGGAGGAAGAAGAAATTAAGGTAAGTAAGAGAATTAATAAAAATACTAAGAAAAATAGTAAAAAAAAGATTGTCGCTGAGAGTGAGAGTGATGAAGAGGAGGAAATTAAGGTAAACAAGAAGGATAAGAAAAATGTTAAGAAAAATAATAAAAAGAAATTTATCGTTGAGAGTGACGAAGAAGAAGATAGCAGTTCTGATGACGAAGAAGATCATCATATGCTCCGTAATAGCAAGAAGTTTAATCTTATATTTACTATTGGTGGTAATGGAAAGAACTCTTACGAAATTGATCTTGATGATGAAGAAGAATGGGACGAGGATGAGGATGATGAAGATTATGAATACGATGAGGATGAATACGATGATGAAGACGAAGATGAAGACGAGGATGAGGATGAGGAAGATGAAGATGATGAAGATGAAGATGAAGATGGAGAAACCAAAAAAAAGTTAACAGAAGATGAAATTGACAGAGAACTTCAAACTGCGTTCGAATCACGCAAACAGCTTGAAGAAATTTCCAAAAAGGATAACATGCACTTTTATCAGAGAATGCTTAATAACATCGACAAGGAAATTAACTCTCTTGAGAAAAAAAAAGCCAAGTTTTCTAAAAAGGAGAAGTCTAAGAACCAACGTAAGTTTATCGATAATCTCCGCAATAAGAACGTTATGAATGATGTGTCTTTCTTCAGAAAACTTTCCGTTAAGGAACAAAGGAAGATCTTGGAACAGATGGAAGAAGTCAACCATATTTGTAAGCTTGAAAAGCCATACCGTATTACGCTCCTTGAATCTGAAATTCCAGCACAATTTAAGGCTTCAGCTATTAAGAAAATTAATATGCTCAGAAACATGGAGCCTGGTAGTGGTGAATTTTACAAAATCAAGAACTGGGTTGATACTTTCATGAAAATTCCTTTCAATAAATACAACAACATGTCTATCACCAAAGATGATGGTATTGAAAAATCTAGTGATTTTCTAGAAAATGCCAAAAATAGATTGGATGATGCTGTATTTGGTATGGACGATGCTAAGATGCAAATCATGCAATTTGTCGGCCAATGGATTTCTAATCCTTCCGCTATTGGTACTGCTCTAGCAATTAAAGGTCCTATGGGTACTGGTAAGACTACTCTTGTCAAGGAGGGTATCAGCAAAATTCTAGGAAGAGAATTCGCATTCATCGCACTTGGGGGTGCTACAGACAGTAGTTTCTTGGAAGGTCACTCTTATACTTATGAAGGTGCTGTCTGGGGTCAAATCGTAGAGATTCTCATTAGATGCCAGTCTATGAACCCTGTCATTTACTTTGATGAGTTGGACAAGGTTAGTGACACTCCTAGAGGTGAAGAGATTATTGGTATTCTAACTCACTTGACAGATACATCTCAGAACTCACAGTTTCACGATAAATATTTCGCTGAGATTGATTTTGATTTGAGCAGATGTCTATTCATCTTTAGCTATAACGATGAGAGTAAGGTTAATCCTATTCTTCGTGATAGAATGTACAAAATTCAAGTTCCTGGATATGAGAAAAAGCAGAAGCAAATCATTTCCAATAAACATCTCATGCCTAAGATTAGAAGAGAAGTCGCCTTTAATGAAGGTGATGTTATTATTCCTGATGAAACGATTGACTATCTTGTTGAAGAGTACACCAATAAGGAAGAAGGTGTTCGAAATTTGAAGCGATGTCTCGAGATTATTCACACCAAGCTTAACCTCTATCGTCTCATGAAACCTGACACCAACTTGTTTGGTAAAACCAATACTTTGGAGGTTGAGTTCCCATTTACTGTTACAAAAGATATTGTTAAGCAACTTATCAAGCGTGAGGATAATGGTATGACGGATATTATGAAAACACTTTATATTTAGATTTAATAGATATAACTTTTAATTTAATATAATTAACTATTTTTTAATTATATTATCATATTATATTATTATGGATAATGAAGATAAAGAAGAAGAACGACCAAAAAAAATTCCAGGAACAAATAGTAGTGGCGACCGTGCATTACAAATAGAAATTCACGAAGCAAACCAACAAAGAATAGCAATAGAAGCAGAAAATAAACTAAAAAAAAAGAAAGTTAATGATAATATAGCAAGAGATAATGCTATTAAGCATGAAAGAAGGAAAAGTGAACGCATAGCAGCTACTTTAGACTTTGAAAGAGCTATGGGTAGAGTTCCAGCGTCCTCCATAAACCCAGCCGCCGCAACGAGAACGAGATCATATATGCTCGAGCAAAGACGGCAAAGACCAGCACCAGCAGCAGCATCATCATCAGCCGCAGCAAAAGCGCCAGCAACAACAACAGCAGTAGGTTCACCATTACCAACAGATGGAATTACAGAAGAACATACACCACCCGATTTTTTAAGGATGAATAGCGGAATAGGATCAACACCACCCGAATCAGAACATCAGGTGGATAACTTTGAAAGCCCTGCTGACTGTCATGATATAGAAGAACCTGGCAGTACTAATAGTCAGACAAGTACTGTTAATGCGGAAGTTTGTAAACAAAAAACTTTAACGATGATGGGAAAAGAAGAGCCTGATAAAAAACACACAGCAGAAGGTGCAAGAAAAGTACAACAAACAACATCTAGTTCTTCAGTTCAATTTAATTCAATATGGGAAACAAGCAGAACTAGTACTGATGGAATTTCCGTAGAAGAAAAGGCTAAAGGACGTTTATGTTATATATGTGGATGTCTTATAAAAGATAACCATTTTCCAGAAATGGAACATTTCATTACTCCTGGAGAATTTTTTCATAAATTTGGTATTGAATTAATTACAAATTCTCAAGCACAAATAATTAGTAAAGGAACTATAGATGATTATGAAGCAATACATATGCGCGATTGTAACAACGCAAACGCAAATGTACGTACTCGTCTCGACAAGACAATCCAATATTTAAATAATCATGTTACAAATAACCGTGTTGATTCAGGGTTTGATTATTATTTTCGGACACAATATAATACAAGTGTTCGACCACCACCCACATCTCAAGAAAAAACATGGGTAAAATATAGTAGTTCTTTTTTTGTTCCACAAATTAAAGCTTATATGAGTGAATTTATATATTCACATCATATTTGTAATCAAATAAAAGGGAATATGCCAACTTTATCACCTGGATATACTAATATAATAGAACCAGCACAGGGAGGAGATTATACACTAGAACCTAATAATTTATTTTCTATATATGCCAATGTATTAGTTGATGCAATTTTTGGAAAATTCAAGGGTAAAGGTAGTGAAATATATAAAAAATTGGGGTTCTGGAATAATAATGTTGGTTCAAATGGAAAAAGCTGGATAGCTGCACCTCAACTAGATAAATATACTGTTGAAATAGGTGACATACAAGATTGCTTACGTCTCGCAAATATGGGAATAGATACACGTGGTTTAAAAACAATATTAAAAAAAAGAATAGAAAATAACATGTTGTATCACAGTCTTCTTTTGAGAGAAATAAAAAGAGATTGTACAGTACAAAGGATAATATCATTAAACCATATTGTAGGATATTCTAGGAGAATAGTTCCATTAGAGAAAGACCATCATGGTAAAACCATTTTAAGCCATGACAGTATTCGAACTACAGATTTAGATGAAGATATGGGTGATGCTTTATCTGTATCAAGTCAGCTAGACAATTTTGATGATGAAATAGAAAAAGATGACCTCGATCATAATGAGAGTTTATTTACAGGACATGATAATGACCCGAACAAAAAATTAATGTTAACTTCTTTTTTGTTTGCGGGTAATATGACGACGAAACTCACTCATGATGAATTAAAACAATATATTACAAACAATAGTCTTAATACAGTAGCAGATTTAATGTCAGCACGAGTAATACATAAAACATACAAAATACTTCCAAAACCATGGGGAAGAGTTGTAAAAGTACAAAAAGGAGGCGGAAAAAGAACAAAAAGACGCAGAGGAAGAGGAAAGAGTAAAAAGAAGGTTACCCGAAAAAAGAGAGTAAAAAGACGAAAAACTGTCAAAAAAATTAAAAGAAAGAGAAGAAGAACAAGAAAATGTTAATAAAAAATAAATTGTTTATTTAATAATTTTTATTTATATTTATTTAAAAAATTGATTTAAAGTTTTATAAATATATATTTACAAAAAAAATATGTCCCATATTGAAACATTAATGAGAAATTCAGCATCCACCTATAATGGTTGGATGAAAACAACAACTAAGAATAACGAAATACTACGTTCAATAAGTATAGGTAATCAAAGAAACTGTAACGGAGATGGTTTATTTTGTGACCATACTACAGAATCAAAAATAATAAAAATAATGAAAAAGTACGATGTGTTGGAATACAAATTAAACAATATACACACACCGAATGTATTCGCAACACAGGTTTTGATTGATGAAAATACTTATGTTAAGCTAGTAAGTAAGCTAAATTCAAATTAATAAATTATAAAAATCATAACATAATTATAATTTATTTTTATTTTTTAAAAATCATTTGTAGTTCTATTACCACCACGTGTAGCCAAATGATTCATTTGTTCCTTTGACAAACAAGCACAACCTGTTGATGAACTTACAGAACTAGGGCAACATTCAGGTTTAAATTGCGTTCCATTAAAAAAATCTAATTGTCCCTCAGGAAGAGGAATAGGTGTACTCTTGAAATCCTGCTCCATGTATATAGGAGCACCGCTACCACTTCCACCCGTTCCATCGCTCCAACTTCTATCAATATCAGAACCCATCTTATAATCTAACCCAGCTCCTTTAGATGCAAGTTGTTTATTAATCATAACTAAACCTTCTTGGAAACCAAATCTTGAACAACTACAAACTAAATGCCCTCCCATAATAAAAAATAAAATAGCAGCAATAACTATTGTTTGTAAATGAATAACAACGCCAAAAATATTAACAGATTTTTTTCCGAATAATGACAATTCCATATATAAATAATACAGATAATTTATTATTCTAAATAATGGTCAATTAAATAATCATAATCATAAATTTTTAAAAAATCTATGTAGAAATAGTTTTTATCAGTTATAAGATGATAAACTTTATTACAATTAACTTTACCTAAATTTGTTCCTCTTACAGACTGTATTGTTTTAACTTTTCCTAAACTGTCATGAAGTATATTATCACTACACATTAATGTAACTGTATTCACCATTTTAATCTTAACATCACTACAATCTAATTCAACTACACCAACAACCTTGACATTATCAGTTAATACATCACCAACATTAATGTTTTTAATATATTTGACAATATTATCTTGAAGTTTAATCTTGGTATCTCCATAAAAACCACCAATAAACTTTCTAAACAAGCCAAAATTATCGTGTAACGACCCTTTATTAATAACAGATGAATTATTTAATTTATCCAAATTCTTGGGTGTAATATCGTCGTAATCTAAGAAGTCATTATTTTCAATATTAATCATCTTAGAGAATGTAAGTAAATTGTAAATAATTTTATCATCATATTTTGAAAGTTTTACTGATTTTGGACAATCCTTAACATTTACCCAGTCCCCTAAATACTTTACTTTGTGATTACCTGAAACAACAACTTTATTTAGTTTATACATATTATTTTTTTCGTTTTCAGCTAACATTTTAAATACACCATAAACCGTATTATTTCCTTTTAATTTGTCATTTAACTTTATTTCAGAAATCTTCTTTATACTCTTATTATTCATAACAAGTTTTGTATCTTTGTCAAAACAAACACGAGGAAATCTAGGAGAAGGTATTCGTGGAAATCGTAATCCTCCTAATACAGGAGGAAATCCTCTCGCCATCATTACCATCATGTATATTAATACACCGACAAAGACTATTAATATTATACCGATTGGAATACCAATTATACTAAACATAGAGGTAATCGCTAGTGCAATTGCTGCCAAAGCAATCCATTTAATCAAAGAAAATATTGCTTTAAATGCTGATACTAATGTATAATATAATCCTAATGTTCCCATTAAAGCACTTGTCATTATTCCCAATATTTTATTAAGTAAATCACGTAATGAAACAAATACTTTCTGAAATTCTATCATCATGTTCATTATTTGACCCATAATTTCTTCTATGAAATTTGCAAAATTATCTCTAAAACGAGCTAAATACTCTCTAATGTTATTTAATGATTCACTAAATGATGACCATATTTCCGCCAGATAATTTAAACTTGCCACCATAGGATTAGTTATTTCATATGACGATTTATTTGACATGTCATTTAAACATCCTTCAAAGTTTTGTTTTGCATATTCAGAGCTACTCGTGCTTCCATCTTTGGGTGCATTTATAAAACCTGCTAAAGCCATATTCTGTGGTTGACACCTTACTTCATTCCAATTTGCTGCTAATTCATCCCTAGTATTTAAGAAATTAACATATGTTACTATTATAAATGTGATGAATAATATAAATATTGAATATATCCAGTCAGGACCATACTTTGATGCATAAGTGAAATCATATAATTTTTCTACATTTTTATAAAATCTATCCATATAATTAACTTTGATAATTAAAGTTATACAATATTAAAAATACCATTAATTAGTGTATTATAATTTGGTACTCTTTCTTTTAATAACTCTTTATCTAACACTACTTTACTATAATAGTTATTACCTGTATATAAAATATACTTTAATGTTCCGCTCTTTCTATCTATCATTTTTACTACACCATATACTATATTATTATTTTCTAATACATCGCCTGGTCTAATATCCGCATGACATTTAGTTGTTAAATCATTCATTAATACTAATGAATCCTCATTATGAATATTATTGTATATTTCAAAAAATCTGTTCGATTTTAATATATATTGTGATTCTCCTAAACTGACCTCATTCCAATCACAGTAATTATAATTATCTATACTTATCATTCCACTTTCTGTTATAAAGTTATATACATAATCACTTTTATCGTTTTCCATTCTTACAGCACCTTCTATTTCTGATATTAAAACCAACTTATCACCCGAATATACCTTATGTGTTTCTGTACATATTACTTTACTATTATTAGTTTTTAAACTATACATCGGTGTAACCTTGTCATTTAACAACAATATTGTTGCTAATACTACACTATTTGATATTTTATCTCCTATCTTTATTTTATCAGGTGACTTATATACTACATCTGTCGAATCTATACCTCTTACTGGTATCATACTTTCTTTCGAAAAACAAAAAGGGTTTAAACGTGGAAATCGTATTCTTGGGAGCCTAAATTTACCTACCGTTCGAATTGCTCCTCCTACAGGACCTTTCCAAAGACTTGTTAATGCTTTTACTGAACCATCTACAAAATATAAAAATGTTATTATTATACCGACTATTTTATAAGCCACATCTTTTAAGGACACCGTTAATCGCTGAAATTCTACTACTGTATTTACAAATGCTCCATAAATAAATTCTACTATAGACACTATTTTATTTCTCAACTCCGACAAAAATGTTCTTACTTGTTGAAGTGACTCTTCAAACTGTAGTCCTGTATCTGCTAACATATCCATACCATGATTTATTGGAGTTAACATATAACTCATAAATGTTGATTGAGTATTTTGAACACAATCATAAAAATTCTGGGTTGTATCATGTCCAAAACTCGATGCGAAAGGCATTACCATCGGATTACATCTATATTCACCCCAATTATTTTTTATATCATCAAACATCGTTACAAATACTGCGTATAAGTTAAATGATATAATTATGATAAATATTAATATTGTTAAAATCCAATTTGTTAAGTCCATATAATATTATATTATAATTTTATAAAAATTAATTATAATATACTCAATCTAAAACTTATCTTAATCTGAATCTGATTCTTCTAGACCCCAACCGAGACCGATATTTAGACCTCCCGGACGCCTGCGAGCTTCGTAGTATGGCTGTGTTGTTGCTGGTCTTGGTGGTCTTGGTGGTGGTGTATTGACTAGTGTTCGAGCTTGTTGTAATTCTTTTAATTCATTTTCATTTAATTTAGCTATTCTTTCATCGTTATTTATTTTAAAATTTGGATCACCACCTCTTTTCTTAGTTCTTCTTTTAGATTTCTTTGGTTTTTTGTGAGTATGTCCCAATTTAACACCTCTCAAGTGTTGTTTATATGTTTTTGCCATATATCGTTTTCCCTTAGTATTCCACATATAATGCTTCTTAAATTTTTTTGTCTTTTTCTTTCCTCCTACTCCTAGATTTTTTCTTGGATTTCGTAAGGGCCCTGGTGGTGGAACTAGGCGTGTACCATTAATTACTCTCGTCCTATGTCTACTATGAAAGCTGTTATCACTTACAGGAGTTGCAAATTGAGGTGGTAATGCGTATTCTGCTTCTGCCGTTGGGTGTTGCTTTGTAAATTTTTTATGCAGCCCATGTAAAGGGTCTTCAGGACCAGGTACTCTATAAACATTAGTTACTGGTTTTCCTTCTTCTTTTGCTTCTGGTAATTCTTTACTTAAAAGAGGTCCTTTTCCATGTCTTTTACGTGTTCTACGTTTTTTTCCACCAAATGATGGTGTATTAGGATCAACTTCCATGGATGCCGCATCTCCATCATGATAATGCCCTTTCTCTTTCATCATTTCCTGAAAATAGTTCTGGTCTTCTGAATATGGTCCAAAGTTTGCGTCATCAGCACGCTGACTAGGTGCTTTGTCTCCTGGTGTACCTGAAGGAGCAAGATAAGTATCTGGGTTTATATTTTCCAAATTTTGTTTATCTTTTTCTGCTTCCCATTCTCTTCTTCGTTTATCATGTTCATCATCTGGAAGTCCCATTTTTTGCCTTTTTTGTTGAGCTAACAACTTATCTTCTAATGGACCCCTTTTTTTATCCCCACCCTTTTTTCTTGTTCTTCTCGAGGTTTTTCCTCCTTGTTTAGCTGGAAAATGACCAGCATAATCTAAATTAGTACCCATAAACTGAGCATGACTTCTAGGTTGAGATAATGACTTTGATCTTGATTTTCTTCCACCTCTCTTCTTACTCTTTTTTGTTATTCTTTTACCACCTGTAATAGGAGGTTTTCCTGTATCGTTGTCAAACCTTGAATGTTCTTGATTAATTACTGATAATTTAGCCATTTTATTAAAAAAATTGTTTTGTTCATTAGATGCTCCAACTACACTTGGAACAACAGGTCCTGTTTCTACCGCTCCACCATTCATATTAGCAATTTTATTTTGAATTCTAGAATTATTAATTATTTCTTGTGTAGCACAATGAGCAGGTCCTCCACAACCTGCTTTGTGTTGATATGTCGGGTCTTTTAAGCTATATTTCATTATATATATTACAAATATTAAATAAATATTAATAAGGATATAAATTTATTTTTTAATAGTTTAATTATTATAAACGATGAACGACAAAGATAGACTTCAACTACAACAAATGTTAAAAGCCAACGATTTTAAGGATCAAACAAATAAAATAAGAACTCTAAAGCATAGTTCTTTAATAAAAATGGATGTTTCTAAATTAGCACGATTATGTTTTATACATAAAGATATGAAGGAAAATAGCCCTTCAAGTTATAACGAAATGTGTATGAAAGAATGTCCATTCTTACATAAAAATTACACAGATATATTTAATAAGGTAAAAAACAACGAACTTAACTTGGCAATTTTAGGAAAATTTTTAGAAATATTAGGTCAAATAGAAAATGATGAAATAGACCAAAATGATGGTTCATATGAAGTAGGATTATTACTCAAACAAATGTATATAGATAGTGCCTTGAAAAAGGGAGAAAATTTAAATGAAAAGTATGAAAAAAAAGAAGCTATAAAACCAGCGAGTAACATTTCGTGGAAAACATTTAAGAAGATGCAAAACTGATTTAAAAGTACAACAATACTTAATATAATATATGACAAAATTAATTATTGTTGAATCTCCAGCAAAATGTAAAAAGATAGAATCGTTTTTGGGAAGTGAGTATACTTGTTTAGCAAGTTATGGACATATAACATGTCTTCCAAGTTTAAAAAATATAAATTTTGAAAACTATGATATAAATTTTGAAGTATCTAAAGATAAAGGGAAATATATTTCAAAATTAAAGACAGCCTTAAAAAAGTCGGATGAGGTAATATTAGCAACAGATGATGATAGAGAAGGTGAAGCCATAGCTTATCATTTATGTAGTGTTCTCAAATTAAATCATAGAACTACAAAAAGAATAATATTTAATGAAATAACTAAAACAGCACTCGAAAAGGCAATAATGTATCCAACAACAATAAATATGAATATAGTTCATGCTCAAAATACAAGACAAATATTAGATTTATTAATTGGTTTCAAGTTTTCTCCTGTTCTTTGGGAACAGATATCTCGAAACAATCAAAATAGTTTATCGGCAGGAAGGTGTCAAACTCCTGCTTTAAAAATTATATATGAAAATCAAAAGGAATACGATAGACAAGAACCAAAGGAGGTATATTCAACTATAGGTTATTTTACAAGTAAAAATATAGCATTTGAATTAACAAAAAATATAGAAACAAGGGAAGAGACCGAGAATTTTTTGGAAGAGACAGTAAATCATGACCATATATTAAGAACAGATGAGCCTAAAATAGTAATAAAGGAACAACCAATACCATTAATAACATCGTCTTTACAACAACAATCAAGTAATAATTTTAGTTGGAGTCCAAAAGAAACGATGTCAATTGCTCAAAAATTGTATGAAAATGGATATATTACATATATGAGAACAGATAGTAAAAAATATAGTAAAGAGTTTATAGAAAATTGTGAAAAATATATTATAAATAAATATGGTAATGAGTATGTGAATAATGGTAATAGTAATTTAATAAATACATCAATAAGTAATAAAACAACAAGTAATAAAACAACAAAAAAGAAGGGTGGTGATAATAAAAAGGTAGAAGCCCAAGAAGCTCATGAAGCAATAAGACCAACAAAAATAGAGTTAGTGTCAATAGTTGATGAAAAAATATCAAACAAAGAGAAAACTCTATATAAATTAATCAGAAATCATACTTTAAAATCATGTATGAGTCCAGCAAAAATATCACGTATTTCGTGTAATATAAGTGCACCATTAGAATATATTTATGTATATAATAGCGATATAATATCATTTAAAGGTTGGAAAATAGTAGATAATAAGGATGAAAATGATGAATATTATAGTTATTTACCGTTAATGAATAAGAAAACAGTAGAATATAATAAAATAAAGTCGAAAGTATCCATAAAAAATATGAAACAACATTTAACAGAAGCGAAACTAATATCTATATTAGAGGAGAAGGGTATAGGAAGACCATCGACATATTCAAGTATCCTTGAAAAAAATAAAGAAAGAGGATATATCGAAAAGACAAATGTTAATGGGTTTGAAAAAACGTGTATTGATTATGAATTAGTAGAGAATGAAATAGAGACTATTGTTGAAAAAAGGGTGTTTAATAACGAAAATAATAAACTAGTTATTAAACCATTAGGTATAGTAGTTTATGAAACATTAAACAAATATTTCTCTGATATTTTTAATTATGATTACACAGAAGAAATGGAGCGAGTTTTAGATGATATATCAAAGGGTGAACGTGAATATAAAGGTTCATGTAATGAGTATAAAGAGTGTATTGAAAAAATGTTAAAAGAATATAAAAAAAATAAACCTCAGAAAACATCATTCAGAATAGACGATAATCATGAATATATGTTTGCCAAACATGGACCAGTTATAAAATGTACAGTTGATGGAAATATAACATTTAAATCTTGTAAAAAAGAGATTAATATAGAGAAACTTGAAAATGGCGAGTACACGTTAGACGAATTACTAGAAGAAAAAAAGGAACGAATACTTGGAACAATTGATAATAAAGAAATAATATTAAAAATAGGTAAATTTGGTCCTTATATCAATTATAATGAACAAAATATATCAGTAAAAAAAATAGAAAAAAGTTTCGATAAAATAAATATATCGGATGTAATTGATTTAATAAATATAGGTTCAACTAGTAATAGTATAAGAAAAATAAATAATGAGTATGAAATAAAAAAGGGGAAAGGTAATAAATCAGATTACATTATGTATAAGACTCCAAAAATGAAAAAGCCTCAGTTTATAAGTCTTAAGAATTTTGAAGATGATTATGTTAATTGTGAAATAGAAAAATTACTTGAATATATTCACACGAACCAAAAATAATATAATATAGATACAATATATATGAAAGAAGGTTTTATTACACTATTTTTTTTTATAATAATTTTATCAGCATTAATATTAAATTTTGCTTCTTATGGTAAAATGGGAAAACGAGGATATATTAATAATGGGTTATATCTAACTTTAGCTGCCTTATATTTTGTATGTATTGGAACACAAATAATATCCCCATATAATAACTATAAGAAAGGAATAACTGATGTAGATTTTTATCGTAATGCTACCATAGGAAATATACCAAAAATTATTTTTCTAGGTTGTTTATTTTATAGTGGTATTGTTGATGTAATGTATTACGAAGATTTAAATAAAGGAGTAAAGGATGAAATGGGTCAAGAAGTTACACAGGAGAAAATATTACGGGATAGTTATGATGATTATTTTACATTTAAACTTTTGGCTGATATATTCTTATTTATAATGTTTATAATTATAGTAGCATTTGCTTTTGCTGAAGAAAATATTATTCAATCTGTATATGATAATCGCGAATATATTAAACACTGGGGTGTAATGGTAGGATTCGGTGTATTTACAATATTGTATGTAGTTTTTCAATCATTAAAACATGATATTTTAAAACAATTTATAACAGATGGTTTTCAATTAATACCCAAGAAATTTATTAAATATTTGAAGTAGTTATTTTTTTTCTAAGGATAACATGCAGTCTAAATATTTAATAGCTACATCGTCACATAAAATTATAGGGTCTTCATTTTTCTCAGACGATATTCTTATACATTCAGTAAAATTAGTAGCTGTAATTTTACAATCTTTTTTAGATTTGTTTACTTCTTTGTTGGGACTTTTCGGAAGCATTATATTTAAATAAAATAATTTGTATATTAAATTATTACAAATTATTTATATATTTTATAAATTATTAATATCGATAAATTTAAAAGTGAGACCATATGTGTCTTCGGTCTCCCATATGCCTGAAATTTTTAAAACTACCCTAAAAACCTCATAATTATCATTTAAATTGTCACTTGAAAAAAGCTTTATGTGTTTTTGATTTAATAAATCAGCTATCTGCATAACTGGTCGTTTATCTTTTATATCTGCTCTACTTAAAATTGTCTTTTCAATTGTATTCATTTTTAATATCTCAAGATGATTTAGTGTAGTATGATTTATATAACACTTATATTTATTATAATATTTTTTTATTACAGCATTCTGAATACTAACCATAAAATGAAGACTATTTAAAGAATAATTATTTGGGGTATATACTAATCGTCTAAAAACACTATTTTCTATGATTGTATTTTTTATTGCTTCACTAAAAAAAACATTATTAGCGTCATATGTATTATAATTTATAAGTATATTCATGTATTACTATATTATCATAATATATTAATTATTTTTATGTAATTATAAAACAAATTATTTATAGTTAATTAATAATGAAAATACTTATTACTGGTGGTTCTGGCTTAGTTGGTCAGGCAATTCAAGAAACTATCTATTTACAAAGAAATAATGATGATAATAGCTATATAAATAATGATCATGATTACATATTTATATCAAGTAAAGATTGTGATTTAACAAATATTAATGATACAAAAGAATATTTTTCTAAATGTAATCCTGATGCGGTTATTCATTTAGCGGCATATGTTGGAGGACTATTTAGAAATATGTCGGAAAAGATTAACATGTATGAAATAAATACACAGATTAATTATAATGTATTAAAAGTGTGTGATGAATTAAATATTAATAGAGTATTATCATGTTTATCGACATGTATTTTTCCCGATGACACAACATATCCCATAAATGAAAATATGTTACATAATGGACCTCCTCATTTTTCAAATGATGCATATGCATATTCTAAGAGAATGTTGGAACTTCATTCTAGATTATATTATGAAAATAAAGAAAGAATATATAACTGTATCATTCCTACAAACATTTATGGAAAATATGACAATTTTAATTTAAAAGATGCCCATGTTATACCAGCATTAATACATAAATGTTATTTAGCTAAAAAAAATAATCAACCTTTTATTGTTAATGGGTCGGGAACACCATTAAGACAATTCATATATAGTTTAGATTTAGCCAAGCTAATATTAAAGGTATTATTTGAATATTATGAGAAAGACCCTATTATATTATCTGTTTCTGAAGAGAATGAAGTAAGTATTTATTATGTAGCAAATACTATCGCAAAATGTTTTGGATATGAAAACATGATTAAATTCGATTGTAATTACCCAGATGGTCAGTTTAAAAAAACAGCAGATAATAAAAAACTTATGGATTTATATCCAGATACAACATTTACTAGTATAGAAAATGGTATATCAACTACTGTTGAGTGGTTTAATGTTACACCTGAAAATTTAATTAGAAAATAAGTATAAAGTTTTCTCTCTAAGTTAATATACATGTCATCAAATAAAAAGGAAAAGGAAAGTATATTTAAATTATATTTTGACTTAACTGATAAATATAAAAAGGAGTATGGAGAGAGAACCGTTGTACTTTTACAAGTAGGTAGCTTTTATGAAATATATGGAATGAAAGATAATAATGGAACGCTTCTTGGCAGTAACATTCAAGAGATATCTTCTAGTTGTCATCTTAATATACGACCTAAGCAACTAAAATATAATGATAAGGATATTGTTATGGCAGGTATCCCTGATAAACCAGGTACATTAGAAAAATATCTAACATATATTAATAATTCTGGATTCACAAGTGTAATTTGGTCTCAAGACGAAAATGACCCCACTATAAGGTCATTTAACCAAGTTATTAGTCCAGGTACATATTTCTCAAGTAATGAAATGAATATTTCAAATAATATCTGTTGTATCTGGTTAGAAGTAACAAAAGCAACTAAACAAAAGAATCCTATTCTATATTGTGGTATTTCTAATGTAAATAACACTACTGGAGATACATGCTTATATGAATATGAAACTATATATAGTAAATCACACACTATATATGACGAATTACAAAGATTTATCTCAATCAAAACACCTAGTGAAGTTATCATTATTTCTAGTTTTAATGATGATGAAGTAAACAAAGTTATTCAGTATTCTAATATAAATACAAATACAATCCATATTATAGATGAAAACGACTCTATCTGTAAAAAATGCTGTGAACAAGTATATCAGTATGAAACATTTTTTAATTATTTTAAAACTAAAATTTATATATCTGATTCAAACATTATGGAAAAAACTACTGCTCTACAATCTATTACGTTTTTATTAGACTTTATTTATAAGCATAATCCATCACTTACTAGAAATATTAACTATCCATCATTTGAAAATAATAATACTAATCTCATATTAGCCAATCATACATTACAACAATTGAATATTATACCAGATAATAAATATACTGGTCGTCTGAGTTCTCTCGTCAATCTCTTAAACTTCTGTAAAACATCTATAGGACGAAGGAGGTATGAGTATGACCTTACCCATCCGACAACAGTTTCTATCGACTTGAAGAGAGAATATAATATGACAGAATTTCTTTTAAACAACTTTGGTATTGTTGATTTTATTAGAAATATATTTAATGTATACGATTTAGCATATCTAGTCAGAAAAATTGTTATGAAAAAAATATCTCCACTAGAAATTACATTCATTCTAAAAAGTATTGAAATCACTAGAGAGGTATATATTCATACTAAATCATATAAAGAGTTTGTAGAATATTTAGACTTTAAATTTGATAATAACAATATATTTGACGAAACTACCAATATTATTGAAGAAATAAAGAAGGCGTATAATATTGATATTTGTGAAAATATTGAATTATATGATATTGAAGATAATATATTTAATTCTAATTATGATACTGAATTAGATCAATATGTTGACCAATATAATTATTACATGGAAACACTTAACCATTACCGTAGTGTATGCGATAAAGCCATTAAATCTAATGAAAAAAAAACAACTAGTAATGAATATGTTAAAATTGAATCCATAGATAAAAAGGGTTTGTGCTTGATTACAACAAAAACAAGATTTGGTAAATTAATAAAATCTAAACATATACTTGAAAATGAAGGTATTGATTGTGTTACATCAGAGCCTTCTACACAAAATAACGTCATTATTGAAAGTAATTCTATAAAGGTTATTCTAAAAGAAATTAATGAACTTAAAAAAAATATTAAGAACAAAGTAAATAGTCTTCATTTGAAATTCTTAGATTTTTTAATTGACCATCAACAACATTTAAATAATATCATAAAATACATCGAAATTATTGATAATGTACAGAATAAGGCATTTGTTGCCAAAAAATACAATTATTATAAACCTTCTGTTCTCTCACTTCTCTCATCGTCCTCTTATATAAGTGTAAAAGATATAAGACACCCTTTGATTGAAAACCTCCATAGTGATGAATATGTATCCAACGATTTAGAAATTGGAAGAGAGAACAGTGGAATATTACTATATGGAACTAATGCTGTTGGTAAAACTAGTTTAATTAGAGCTGTTGGCATGTCTATTATTATGGCACAAAGTGGATATTATGTACCTGCTTCTCACTTCGAATTTGTTCCTTATAGAAAAATTTTCTCGAGAATCCTCAATAATGACAATCTTTTCAAAGGGTTGTCCACATTTGCTGTTGAAATGTCTGAATTAAATGTTATATTAAAAGAATGTGATGAAAATAGTTTAATTTTAGGTGACGAACTATGTTCAGGTACTGAAATGGACTCTGCTAAGGCTATTTTTGTCTCTGGATTACAGGTTATTCATGAAAAAAAATCATCATTTATGTTCGCTACTCATTTACATGAAATTGCTACTTATTCTGAAATTGAAAGCATGGAACGTCTCTCTATGAAACATATGACGGTACAATATGATAGAGTGAAGGACACACTAATATATGATCGTAAGCTAAAAGATGGTCCTGGTGAAAGTATGTATGGTTTAGAAGTATGTAAATCTTTAAATATGCCTACACATTTTTTAGAAAACGCATATGAATTAAGAAACAAATATATTGATTCTGTAAGCATTCTTGATTCACGTAAGTCAAGATATAACTCTAAAAAATTACTCAATATGTGCGAAAAGTGTAAAAAGAACCCTGCTATTGAAACACATCATATTATTCAACAAAAATATGCTAATAACTCAGGATTTATTGGAGATTTACATAAAAATCATCTTTCTAATTTAATTGGTTTATGCGAAAAATGTCATCAGAAAGAACATTATAACGTTGAAAAAATATAAGTATATATATATGATTAATAATTCTAAAAAAACAATTAAAAAAAAAGGCGGGAAAAGATTCACAAAAGGTTCTGGAGGAGTTTTCAGCGCATTAAGTCAAGTACCAAGTAGTTTTAACAATACACAAAATAGCCTTGAAGATCCATCAAAGGAACATACTTTAATATTTGGTGGAAAAAAGACAAGAAAAAAAAAGGGCGGGTATACCTATTATCCTCGTCGAGAATTAACCGAAGACGACTATCATAAAATAAATCAAAAAATAGAAGATCATGAAATAGAAAATATAATGGTGTTATATCAAAGGTTTCTTTCGGAAAAACATAAATTTTTAGCCAATCAATTAAAAAAATACGAAACGAGTGTTGAATGGTCGAAAGTTAATGAAATAATGAATACGGAATGGAATAAAGAAATTGAACGATTAGTACGCAGAGAAAGAAGCTATAAACTAATATTTGATGGAATACAAGATGAAGAAGAAAGAAAGAAAGCAATCAAATCTGAGAGGGGTAATTGGATACCTTTTGGTCTTAGCGGTGGAAGAAAGAAAGCGTCTTATAAATCAAAAAAAGGTAAAAAAAAGACAAAGAAAAGAAAACATACAAAAACGAAAAATAGACGTAAAAAATAACTTATAATATAAATTAATTAATTATATTATAAGTAAGATTTAAAAATTATTAATAAGTATTATTAGTATGAAGTTTCTAGAAAGTACATTTGAAGAATATATAAATTCATGTGAGAAAGAAAATTTACATCCTGAATTAAAAAAGCATTTTGACAAATATACAACGGATATAGATAAAATAAATAATATGATTTTTTATGGACCTCCAGGTTCAGGTAAATATACACAGGTATTATCATTCCTATCAAGATACAGTCCAAATAATTTAAAATATGAGAAAAAGTTATGTGTTGTTTTTAATAAACAGAATCATTATTATAAAATTAGTGATATTCATATAGAAGTTGATATGTCATTATTGGGATGTAATGCAAAATTATTATGGCATGAAATATTTACAAATTTATTAGATATAATAAATGCGAGTACACGAAAAACAAAGATAGTTGTTTGTAAAAATTTTCATGATATAAATAATGAATTACTAGAAATATTTTATAGTTATATGCAGAAATCGATGCAACATAAAGTGAAATTTATAATAATATCTGAGCATATAAGCTTTATACCAGAAACAATTATTACATGTAGTGAAATAATAAGTGTTGCACGACCATCAAAGAATAAATACACAAAAATAACAAAAAATAAAAATATAGAAAATTGTGATGATATTGATAATATAAAAAATTTAATAACTAAACAAAGTCAAATAAATAAATACAAAAATATTTGTGATAGCATATTAGAAGATATATATAATATTGAAAATTTAAAATATACTTCTTTTAGAGACAAATTATACAATATATTTATTTACGACATTAATATGAATGATGTAATATGGTATATAATAAAGGATTTAATAGAAAAAAAGAAATTAAACGAAGAGAATATTTATGAAATATTATTAAAAACACATACATTTTTTAAATACTACAATAATAATTATAGACCAATTTACCATGTAGAAAATATAATATATTTTATAATTAAAACAATATACAACTTAGAGATAAAACCATAATATAAGTAATATAATGAATAAAACTACAGCATTAAAGATAATGAATATAAACAATTTTGACGAGTATGATTATGAAAAACTTAAAAAACAATATAAAAAAATATCTCTAAAAAAACATCCAGATAAAGGCGGTAGTCACAAAGATTTTATAGAACTATCTATGGCGTATGATGTTTTAACAAAAGAGTTGGATAGTGGAAATAATGATAATATTAAAGATGATGATATATTCACATTATTTACTAAAATTATTTTAACTCACAATAAAACAAATATAGACCAAAATGCTGTAAAAGAAAAAATTTTAAAATTTGTAAACATGATATCTGGCAAATTACTAAATAAAGTAGATAAAGATAATTTAATATTTTTAAAGCAGATTATAGATAAATATAACTATTATTTTGATAAAGATATTTATGATGAATTAATTAATATTATTAATGAAAAAACTGATAATATAAAAGTATATAATTTAACACCAAGTATAGATGATTTATTTCTAGACAATATTTTTAATTTAAATATAAATAAAGAAAGTAAAAAAACACTATTAATACCATTATGGCATAATGAATTGACATATGATATTTCAGGTGAAACAATAATAGTTCAAATTACACCTAATTTACCTGAATATTGTAATATAGACATCAATAACAATATACATTATTATTTTAGTCGAAAATTAGATTCAAGTATTCTAGAAAATGATGAAATGTGTTTTGAAATAAATAACAAAAAACACTATATACAAACGAATAAAGTATATATAAAAAAGAACCAAAATTTTGTTTTTAAAGAAGAGGGTATTTCTAGGATCTCAAATAATGATATATTTGATAATAGTGATAAAAGTGATTTAATAATAAATTTAACATTATATTAAAAATTTATATATAATATTATTAATATGGATTATTCATTAAATATTATTTCTTTAGAGAAAAAGCTAAGATTTTATTGTGGTGATAAAGTTCATATATATGATGCATCACCGATTGAATTGAAAAATGAGTTATGGTGGAGTCAGAAGTCATACAAAAATGCATTAAATGAAATGTTTAATGAAGTAACATTATTATCTCAGAGTAGGAATATATCATTAGATAATGCTAAAAAAATATTATATGGAGTGAATAGCACAAAAATACAAACATAATTATTATTTTTATTATATTAAACAGTATAATAAAAATAAAAAAGTAATTGAATTACTCTTTTCCAACACAATATACTAATATGATAATTCCTACTAATGATATAGCTATTATAAAACCTAATGTTATAGGCATTATTATATATATTTTATTTTATTTTTATTTTTATTTTATTTAAGCTGTCTTCTTACGAACAACCTTCTTCTTCTTAACAGGTTCTTCAACAGGAGGAACGAATACTGTTTCAGCTTCCTCTTCTTGCTCCTCTTCTTGTTCCTCATCCTCATCATCACTTTCAACTTGAGTTGAAACCAAAACTCCTTCATCATCATCTTCACCCTCAGGTTCCTTCTCTAGAACAGCTAGTTCATCGTCATCAAGTGTGATATGACACTTACCTGCTAGTGTTTCCTTTGGCTTTACTGCAGCTTGAACAAGTCTCCAAGTAACACCACACTTACCTCCAGTAATCCAGAGACCTCCACACTCAACAACACATGCTACATTACAACCCTTAGTGATAAAATTTCTAGGATCACTTGTAGTTTCAGTATCATTTGGGTCAAAGATACAGTTACCCTTCTGGTCATAAATCTCACATGCCCACTTACCATCATAACGAGGTGTCTTAATGGCTAGAGTTGGAGACTTTGTAGGGTCAGGTTCTCCGTCAGTCTTAGGATACTTCAACATAGGGGTCCAAAGAGCATCCAAAACTTCAGGGGTCATTTTAGCCTTTCCAAGCCATTCCTTAGAATTAACGATAACATCGGCCTTAAGCTTAGCTTCAAAGGCCATTAGTTGATCAAGAAGCTTCTTAGTCTTAGGAGTTAGGAAATCATTTCCAGGAAATTGCAAGGAAAACTGAAACTTTTCATTTCCCTCATAATCACTCAATCCCCAAGTCAACATAAGCGGGGTACGAATAACGACCTTCTTGTTCATAGACTTATTTTGAATCCCAACAGACTTACCTCCAGCACTATTTACCTTAACAGGTAGGTACTTGAAGGCAGTTTCAACGTTCACGGTATTAATATCAGTAATGCTCGACATCTTTTATACTACTACATATACCATTCTCTTTAAATCAATTTTTTTTATAATTAGACCATAAATGATTTTATTATTTTTTATTAATTTATTTTTTAATAATATTAAAAGTAAATATTTAGTTATATATATATGTATAGAAAAACATCAGCTGATCTCTCAGAAGAATATAAATTTGATGAAAACATTATTGTAAGTAATCCAACTATAAATAAGAAAAAAAACAAAAAGAATATAAATAAACTCGCAGATGAAGACTTTTTTATACCCGAAATTAAACAATATACTGTGGTTAGTATATTAAACTATAATGTGAAACAATTAAAGGAGATTTGTAAACATTATAAACTTAAACAGAGTGGTAATAAAAATGAAGTAAAAAATAGAATAATTTGGCATTTAAAACATACATACTATATTTTAAAAATACAAAAAATATTTAAATCGTGTTTATTTAAAAAATATTTAAGATTACGAGGTAGTGCAATTTATGATAAAACATGTTGTGTAAATGAAAGTGACTTTGTTAGTCTAAAAAATCTAAAAGATATAAATCATTACTCTTTTTTTAGTTATACAAATAATGATATTACATATGGATTTCATGTTGGATCACTCAAGACATATATTGATAATAACAATAAAAGTAAAAAAGAATTAATTAATCCTTATGATAGAAGTATAATTCCAAATGATATAATAAATAATTTTTACAGTTATATTAAATTAAGTAAACTATTTAATTATCCAATAGAATTGGAGGGTGAAAAAGATGATGTAGTATTAAATGAAAGTGAAATAATTAAAAATAAAGCCGTTGAACTATTTCAACATATGGATAGTCTTGGAAATTACACAAATCCTAACTGGTTTTTAAATTTAGACATACGAAGATTAATTAAATATATAAGAGAATTACACGATATTTGGGAATATAGAGCCCAATTATCAAATGAAACAAAAAGAAATATTCATTATCCTAACGGTACACCATTTATACACAATCTAGGTACTTCTAGAGATATTACTCATCTTCAGAAGGTAGTTTTAGTAATAATAGAAAATCTAACAACAAAAGGAAGTAATAATGAGTATAAAAGTTTGGGTATTATGTATGTTTTAGGAGGTTTTACTTTAGTATCTCAAGATGCGGCAGAGGCATTACCATGGTTATATGAATCGGTTGTACATATTTAAAAAAAATAATTCGTAAAAATATTAGTTTTTTTTATTTAGTAATAAAAATAATTAATTCTAACGACATTAGGTCATAAAAGTAATATAAAATATATAAAAATATATATTACCTGTTAAAACAGCTTAAAGGCATACTACTATGTAATAGTATAATGGTTAAGAAGACCGATAGTGCCCCTAAGACTCCTGCTAAGAAGACCGTAGTCAAGAAGACTACTAAGACTGCTGCTCCTACCGAGACACCTGTCGAGGTAGTTGAGGTTAAGGCAACAAACGCAATTGTAGCTGATGCCCCTAAGGAGGCTGATGTTGAACAATCTGTCGCTGATGATTTCAGCGCTTTCATGGGAAAGATGCAAGGACTTGCTTCCCAATTCTCTACTCTTCGTAACGAGTTCCGTACCCTTGAGAAGAAGGCCATGCGTGAGCTTAAGAATGCACGCAAGAAGTCTGCTCAACGCCAACGCAAGAGTGGCAACCGTTCTCCTAGCGGATTCGTAAAGCCAACTCTTATCACCGATGAGCTTGCTACTTTCCTTGGAAAGGATAAGGGTTCTGAGATGGCACGTACTGAAGTTACTCGCGAGATTAACAAGTACATCCGTGCACACAAGCTTCAAGACCCTGAGAATGGTCGCAAGATTAACCCTGATGCCAAGCTTGAGAAGCTTCTCAAGATTCCTAAGGGCGAGACTCTCACCTACTTCAACCTTCAGAGATACATGTCTCCCCACTTTCCTAAGCCAGCTGCTGCAACTACAGCATAAGTAGCTAAATAAATAACAAATAAAATAATAAATAATATCATTTATTATTTTAACTTAAAAATATAATACTAATTATACTATGAATAATGAACTAATTAAATACGATTTCTCAAAACCTTATGTATTATCTTTAAAAAAAGATGAATATTATCATCAACTTATTGCTGAATATTATTGTTTATTTCTCAAAATATATAAACCGATTAATCGTTCAGTAACATATCTAGTTTGGAGTGGCATTTCATATCCTGCATTTAACACATACTATTTTCCAACTACTATGACAAAATCATATAGTCGTGCTTTTAATGTACATCAAAAACCACACAATACATATTCAATCCATATAAAATATATTGAAAAATATCCTTATTTTTATTATCTATCATTAATAGCATTTCCAGTTGATGTTTATAGTCATAGTTTACAATTTTTATTTGGAGAAACAGGTGAATTTTTAGAAGGTGGCGCCTTTTTTATTCCATATCAAATTATACACTGGGTATTACTAGTAATAACATTAATGTCACCTCATGTTTACAAATACTTTCCAGAATTTACATGGAAATACTATTTCAGTTTAATTTACTATACTCTAGCATTACATGATAAAATTTATAAATTATCAATTCGACGATTAACTATGTATAGAAGAATTAGTGAATTTATATTATTATCATTTATGACTTATGTTATAGCAAATAAACAATTAATACTATAAAATACTTAAAATTACTACAATTGTATATATATAATGGATTCTACTGAGCAACCCACTAACGAAATTGTCCCTCCGACGCCACCATCTGAAGAAGCACCAAAGGAAATGAAACTTGTCGATGTTCCTATTGATTCACCAAACACCGCATTAAATGTTATTGTTTCATTTTTGAATTTAGCACAAAAAAGAGGAGCTTTTGGTTTGGATGAATCATCTAAAATTTGGGAATGTATTAAGGTATTTCAACAACAATAAATAAATATATATAAATATAATCTATATATTTTTATATATGAAATTAGCTAATATAACTAATAATTTCATTAAAGAAATAGAAAATTATAAATTAATTACCAAAAAAACAAATATCAATAATTTAATTAAATGTATATTTAACGAAATTAATATCGGTTATAAATATTATAATAAAATCAAAAATAGTATTACAATTGAGACAAAAAAAATAAATAACGTTAAACAAATTCCATTCCCATCATCGTCTTCAGATAGTTTTTTTCCACATGAAATTGAAAATGAAATTAAAAAAACAACAAATTATTACATAACATGTAATGTTACCATAATGGATGTAAAGTTTAAAATAATTTTTGTATTTACATTAAACACATTTAATATTAATGAATATTTATCTATTATTATCACATGGTTACATATTGTATTAAACCATTCATCTAGGGATTGTAGTAAACGAATTACCATGTATATTTATTTAACAAAAAAAATGAAGAGACTCCCTTCTAATGAAACAGATATACTAAGTGGTATAAATGTAAATTCAGCATATACGTATTGTTGTGGTAATCCACATACTGAAAATGAAATTGTAATATTCAGAAAAGAAGAATGGATTAAAAGTATTTTTCACGAAACAATTCACGCATTTGGTTTAGATTTTTGTATGTTAGATAATGAAAATGTGGCCGAACGTATTAAAAAAATATTTCCAATTAATTCTGAAATAAATATAAATGAAACATACTGTGAATTTTGGGCAGAAACATTTAATGTTTTTATGATATCATATTTCTTTGAAGATAATAAAAACAATATAGAAAAATATACTGAGTTTGTTAATACGTTTATAAAATATGAAAAAATTTTTTCTATTGTACAACTTATTAAAATATTGCAATATATGAATTTAGATTATACTGACTTGTATAGTAAAAATAGTATTTCTGAGTTTAAAAGAAATTCATTTTACCATGAAAAAACAAGTGTGTTTTCATATTATATTACAAAATGCATATTGATATATAATTTAGAAGATTTTATAAAATGGTGTATTGAAAATAATATTAACTTTATTGACTTTTATAAAACGAAAACTAACGTAGATAAATTTATTAAATTTATAACATCAAAATATAAAAATAAATCTTTTATTCAAAATATAGAAATTAATCAAAAAATATTCAATAAATTTAGTAAAAATATTAATTTTTATAAATCAACAAAAATGTCTTTATTAGAAATAAAATAATTATATATTAATAATATATAATGGCTGTCAAAACTCGTAGTCAAAGAAAAGTAAGTCTAGCAAGACGTAGATTATATCGTTCGCGTGTAAAGAAATCATCATGTCGTAAGAAGGGAGCTTATGCATGTGTTGCAACAACAGGATGCAAGATGACAAAGAAAGGTAAGAAATACTGCCGTCGTTCAAAAAATACCCGCAGATCCAAGTAAATTTTTTACAAAAATAATCATATAAAATATTAATAATATCAATAATATTGATACTATTATTATATTATACTGCTCTATAATACCAAAAAATTCTGATACAATTATTATTACAAATAAATATGGTTTAGAAAATAAATATGTATAATCGTATCTATCATATGTTTTTGTTATACTGTAATTTAATCCATTACCTTCTACTGCATGCCACCACCATGGAGGTATTATCAGAGAATCACCTTCATCTAGTACCACCTTATATATTTTCATATTTGTCTTATTCATAGTAAAAAAATTTTCTTTAATAAAATTTATTTTATCTGAAAATAAACTACAAAATTCTACATTATTGTCATCATAATCAAACATATAAACTGTCTTTTTTCCAACAATTTGGTTTAAAACATAATCGTGACTTGTATGTAAATGACATCCCGATTTTCCATTATTTCCGAAAAATATTAACATTCCTTCATTTATTCTGTAGTTATCTAAATCAATATCAAAGTTTTTCAAAAAATCAGTAGGTAATTGTTCTTCATATTCGAATAAATCTATTTCAGCTAAGTAATATTTTTTATTTGTGTTATTATTTGTAATTTTGTTATAAACCTTAGAAAATTCAATTTCTTTTCTATTTTTTATGTTTGTTTCACCCATTTCTATGTCATTCTCGTATATTTCTATCGGAAATATTATATTATCAAAAGAATTCTTTAGAAAATCCATTTTTTTTTCATTATTAAATATTTTCATATTTTTACAACCTCCTTTTATTACATATGGTTTTTTAAAATTCATATAATCATTACATTCTTTTATATTATATATTACATCAATATCGTAATACATAATACATATTTATTTATTTAATTTCTCTCTTACACGCATTAATTCTGATAATATTATTGGTTCACTACCTCTCTTGTAATGTACAATCTTTGCATCCTTTGTATCCAATAATAACTGTTTAAGAGAGACATTTTGACTGAATTTGGCAAATAATCCCTTTTCAAGTATATTTGATTTATTTAATTCATAATCATCATCAATTTTAACATCTTTGGGTCTCAATTTACTTTTCTTATCATCACCAGCATCAATAGCTAATTCTACTGATTTTGAGATCGGAGTTCCCTTTTCTATTGTAAAGTTCTTATAAAAATCGCTATTAGATAAAAATTTATTAGCATTTATATAATGTTCTATTGATGTCCAATTATAACCATCTAATTCAAAAGGTTCCTCCCAACTATTAGACAATTTCTTTCTCCAATTCATTATTTTATTCAAATCTCCAAAACGTTTATCTTCTTTTGGTATTTTCTCTCCTGAACCTTTACCAGGTAATGGTTTATCATTTGACTTGGGATATATTTGAAATACAATATTATCATTATATAACTTTGTTATTTCTTCATCCATAACAGATACTGATTCTTGATCATCATGATGTTTATTCTGCTCTTTTAATTCAGCAAATTCAGGTATAAGATTATAATAACCTTCATTACCTTCCATACATTTTAATATTATCAGTCTTTTTAGATCATATGGTATTTCATTAAATGTTAACATTCTTTTATCTTTGTATGTAATTAATTTGTAATGATCACCTACAAAATCTACTATTATATAATAATCAGGATTAAAAATGCCTGTTTCATATAATTTACTATCATTTAATTGAGTACATACTAGTACATTATCTTTATCGTCTGTCTCATATGATTCACTTGACATTAATATTAACTTTATATTCATTACTCTTTCCATCGTACTTAATGCCCATGTATCAGCCCAAAATTCACAACTTCTTATCTTTTTTCTAAACGATTCTAGATTCTTTACACCTGTCATTATTTTTACCTCCTTTAAATTTTCTTTTGTCACCTCTACTTCTGCTTTTATTTTTTCAAAATCATTTACCTTTCCCTTCATTTGTTTCTGTAACATTAGTTGTGTATTTCTATCTTTTGTCAATTTAAATTTATCCTTCAAATTTTTCAATTCTCCCTTTATTTTTTCGGATTCGTTTTTTGATGTTACTAGTGATGATTTATAATTTTCAAATAATGTTTTATATGTTTGAAATGTTTCTTCGTCTGCTTCATGAGATAATATATTTCGTAATTTTGTAACAGTTGTTTCTTTTCCTATTCCTAAAAACGCATCTCTTAATACATAAAAAAAACAATCTCCTGCCCCTTCATTATCCAATAAACTATAATTGTTATTCTTCATGAATTTTTCTATCCAAGATGTATTTACTCTTTCAACAAATTTCTCTCTCTCCTGTTTGGCGGTTTCGTCCGTCTCTATATCAATCTCTTGCATTCCAACTGCCTTTACTGTATTAAATGTCTCATCACTATCTTCATCCTTTGTTTCATCACCGTCAGTTTTTAAATTAACCTTTGGTTTATCACTACTATACTCACGAAGAGTTTTTTTATTTGCGTAAGAATATAATATTGGCTCATTATTACTTAATTTTGTCAAATCTATTTCATTCATGTCGTTCATTAGTTCTGGTATTTTATTTGATAATAATTCAAATACACCTATTCTCATTATTATTTCATTTTTATCAACCAAGTATATTGGAAAAAAAACAATATTTTTCTCTACATAAGTATATTTTATTTTACCAACTGCTACATGTATCTTGTATTCTAATGAATCTGGAAATATCTCATATAATGTTGCGTCTATACCTATATCTTCATCATACACTAATCTGTTCTCATCATAATTTATTCTACTATCTAATTTAGATAATACCATAATATATATTATTAATATTTTCTTATGCTTTTTTTTAATAATATATATTACTTTTTTAAACAATCCAATATATCCATTAATCTAAATTTCGTTTTATTACTATGACTGGGATTTTCATTCTTATTTAAATCCTTGATATTTATTATCTTATCTATTATATTTTGAAAACTGTTTCCTTTTTTCAATTTATCTGCTGTTGCATTTGATACAATAACGTGTATATTATCTGCAATATCTTCACAAGATGCTTTGTAACCATCCTTTTTATAATAGATATATATTGTATCAATTAAATCTATAATCATATCTTCTAAATTTATTATACTATACATATCACGTTTAAACAAATTAACTATCAATAAACTTATTGTTTTTCTCTTCTCACCCTGAGATTTCAACTTACAGAACTTTTCATATTCTTCGTCAGGATTTACTGATTCTATATTATCAAACGATTTCAAAAACTCATCTATTTTGTTCTTAAATACTTCCATCATACCATTATAATTTTCTTGTAGTTTCATTATAAGATTTATATATTCATTTGAAGAAAATCTGTTTATAGTAGCAAGATCAAATATCCATAACGTAACATCATTTAAGAATGTTTCATCATCATTTAGTTCTGCATTCAATTCTGAAACTGCTGACATAATTTTTTCTTCAAAAATGCTGTATGTTTTTTCTGTCATTTTATTCAACGACTCTTGTATTGATGATTTTAGTGCTTCTACTTTTGTTTTTTCAACTACTGGTCTTGGTACAACTGGTTCATGTGAAATTGAACTCTTATTTTTATTTTTTGCTTTTTTATGGAATACGGGAGTTTTTACATAATTTGTTGCTCCAACTATATCTGATATTTTATTAATCATATCAACAGTTTCTTGAGGCAGTTCAAGAGTAAACCCATCATTTATTATCTGGTCGATTCTAATTAGATTATATATTTCACAACTCGTCATCCTTGATATTTATAACAATATTTTTTTAAACTTATTTTCAATTTTATTATTAATTATTATATAATTGGTTTAAATTATAATTAATTAATTATTTCATTACTATATCATGGAAACCAAAAAAAACATGAGTATTTCAGATTATTTCCATCTCCCTATATCTACAATAAAAAATAAAAGCGATGTTGACCATGTTATTATAAATGATTTAGAAATGATTGACAAAAAAGGTGATATTGACGGTGATAATATTATATCTTATGTTTTTAACCCTAGTAATGATTTCGCAAAAACTACTCAAAATATGTGGTGTAAATATCATACTACTGATATCAATTTTTTAAAACAATCTCAGAACTTATATAAAACTTTCAAAAGTACTGCTATGTTAGACAATAAAACACTTATGAATATTCATGATAAATATATTTCATATAAAACCGACGAAGGATTTAAAGAAAGATATGGTTTTATGGATTGGTCACACCTAGAATTTTTAAATCATATTGAATACTTTCTTTTATTATTTGCATTAATTCACATTCTTAGTCCTATTTTCTCTCTTGTTTTACCTATTATTTTCCTTCTTGTTCCATATATACTATTAATGATACAAGGACATCATATAACTTTAGATGTATATATTAATGTATTAACTAATATGTTTAGAAATACATCGATTGTTCGTTTATTTACAGGTAATTTTAGTGATTTTAGACAGGCTTCCTACTTAGTTATAACCATTTTAATGTATGCTTTTCAAATTTATTCTAATATACTTAGTTGTATTCGTTTTCATCATAATCTTTCCAAATTACACATATTTATTGACGATATGTCGAAATACATCTTATATACTACACAAAGTATGGATATATATAGTAACCATATTAGAGACCTTGATACATATAATAATTTTAAAATAACATTAGAAAAACACAATAATTGTTTAAAAAAATACTTAACCAAAATTAATAAGATACGCCCGTATTCGTGGAATTTTACCGAATTATTTAATTTGGGTTATATTCAAAAACAGTTTTATTCTATATATGATGACGAAGAATTGAATTCCTCTATTATGTACTCGTTTGGATTTCATGGATATATAGATAATATTATTGGTATTCAAACTAATATTAAAAACAAAAAAATGAATTATTGCACATTTAATAAAAAGAAAAATACTAAATTTACAAAGGCGTTTTTCTGTAATAACAATAAACCTATTAAAAACTCATACGAATTAAATAATAAATATATTATTACAGGTCCCAACGCTTCAGGTAAAACTACACTACTAAAAACTACAATATTAAACATTTTAATTTCACAACAAATTGGTTGTGGGTTTTATAAAAAAGCGAATATTAATCCATACCATTATATTCACTGTTACTTAAACATTCCAGACACCAGCGGAAGAGATAGTTTGTTCCAAGCAGAAGCTAGACGTTGTAAAGAAATAATTGACGCTACCAAAGACGTTCATGAGAGACATTTCTGTATTTTTGATGAATTATATTCTGGTACAAATCCATATGAAGCTGAAGCTAGTTCACACTCATTTATTAACTATTTATCAAATCATAAAAACGTTGATTTTATGATGACTACACATTTAATTAAACTATGTGAAAATATTAATAATAATCCTAATATTGTTAATTATAATATGAAGACAACACCTATCAATAAATATGATTTTAAATATACATACATATTAAAAAAAGGAATATCAAAAATCAAAGGTGCTGTTAAGGTATTAAAAGAACTTGATTATCCACTTGATATTATCGATTCTACATTAAAATATCTTAAATAAAATATATTTCGTTTAATCAATTTAAATATATATATATATCTAGTTATATATGAACTTTATGGCGATGTTTGAATTTGGTAGTAATATTGCATTATATTTAGGAATGATATGTGTTATTGCAGTACTTTTCTTTTTCATCAAGCGACAAATTTCTGAAACTGAACATAAATTAAATAGTATGATGGAAATTATTACAGGACTTTCTATGGAAATTACTAATATTAAAACAACACAACTTATAATGTCATCACAGTCAGGAGGTGGAATTGTTAATGATGTAACTAAATTAGATGAATCTATGATAATTAGTGATGAAGAGAGTGATGATGATGATGATAATGTTCACGAAGAAAATGGATATGAAAATGAACATAACGAAGATGAAGACGAGGACGAAGAAGACGAGGACGAAGAAGACGAGGACGAAGAAGACGATGACGAAGAAGACGAGGACGAAGATGACGATGACGAAGATGACGAAGATGAAGAAGATGAAGAAGATGATACTATAAAAGTTGTAGAAGACGAAGTTATCGAAACAAAAATTGTTGAAGAAATTATCGTTGAGGAAATAAAACCCGATGAAGTTATTGAAACACCACCCAAAACTGTTAATATTGATATATCATCCAAATTACCTAAGCAAGTAACTGATTATAGCAAATACAATATGAAAAAACTAAAAGATTTCTGTATAGAAAAGGGTATTAGTGCAGAGTACAGTAAACTCAAGAAGGGGGATTTAGTTAAGCTATTACAAGATTTCGATGCTGAAGAAGACGAAGAAGACGAAGAAGATGAAGAAGATGAAGAAGAAAAAGATGAAGAAGAAAAAGAGGATGAAGAAGAAAATAACGAGGTAGAACTAGAAGAACACGTTTTAGAAGAAATTGATGATCTGGTCGATTTAAATTTAGATGAGGAAAATATTGAATAATAATGATAATACCAGATATAATTTTATTTTAATTTATTTTATATATCAATTATATATAATATGAGTTGGGCAACATGTTATTCATCATCAAATAATGTTTATTTTGAACTTCCTCCTATGATGGATGATGGTAGAGTTTTCGAAGAACACAAATCAGAAAGCCAAATAATGCATGAAAATATGATAAAGGAAAATTCTATAAAAACTAATGCTGATTACAGAAAATATTTAGCAAATAATTCTGACAAAATAATTAGTTACAATCAGGTTGAATCATATCACCAAACAGGATTTAAACCTGTTATATTTCAAAATGAACATAGTTCTAATACACCATATCTTTTTACGTCTAAAACAGACCCTACACGACCTATTGGTTATAACGATAGTGATTTAAAAAATAAATATTTAACACGTGAACAACTTCAATCACAGTTAATATCTCCTGTTATTGATTTATCTAGCAAATAAAATTATAAAATAATAATATTATAAGTATTTAATAAAATAATTATAATAAATATATGAAACTTTTAAGTATTGATGTAGGAATGAAAAATCTTGCCTTCTGCTTGTTTGATGTTACAAATTCAAAAAACTTTACTGTTAACAAGTGGGATGTTGTTGATATATGTCAGGAAAAAAAACATAAGTGTGGTTTTTCTGAAAAAGGAAAAGAATGTGATGCTGATGCTAAATTTTTCAAAAATGATTGTTTTTATTGCAAAAAACATGCTAATAAACAAGAATTACGTATTCCACCAAATACACATGACATATCTAAAATTAAAAAACTAAAAATTAAAGAAATTATCGAATTTGCTGACAACAACGAAATTGAATATCAAAAACCTCATACAAAAGATAATATTTTAAAATGTATCAACGAACATTTAGAAATTAATTATTTCACACCTATTAAACCTATAAAAACGGATGATATTGATTTAATTACTTTAGGACAAAATCTAAAATCTGTTTTTGATTCTATATTTGCGGGTGATTTTATTGATCTTGAAAAGGTAATTATTGAAAATCAAATAAGTCCTATTGCTAATAGAATGAAAACTTTACAAGGAATGATTGCTCAATATTTCATTATGAGAAGTAAGTGTAAAATTGAATTTATTTCATCACAAAATAAATTAAAAGATATTGAACCTAACAAAACCACGTATAATGATAGAAAAAAAATAAGTGTTGAATACTGTAAAAATTGTGTACATGAAGACAATATGTTATCTTCATGGAAAGATATATTTATGAAACATTCAAAAAAAGATGATTTAGCAGATTCTTTTCTTCAAGGTATTTTTTATATTAAGAAATTTCATAATTAATAAATATATGTTTCGTAATACTTAAAATTATAAGATATATTATATTAAATATGAGTGATATTATTGAGATTAGTGATTTAAATATCAATAGTGAATTACCATCAGCAAACTTTGGTGCTGGTATTGAACTTCTTATGAATGAAAAAAGGAAAGATACTAGTAATTCTAATGATGATGATAATATTAGTATAGCTGATTTAGATACATTAGAAAATGAATTAAATGGGTTTTCAGATATGAAGATTAACATCGCTGATACATCTATTGTAGACGATGAAGATAGAGGTGTATCATTTGATAAAAATACAAAGGGTATAAGTTTTGAAAAAGTTGAAATAAAACCAGATATTGTGAGTGAAAGCAGAGAAAATTTTAAAAGTGAAAATAAAACTTGGGATGGTTATGGTAAATTTAATGATATCCCACTTAATCCTAATTTGAATAATAGCAGTGAACCAAAATTAACAAAGGAAGAAATGTTAAAAGAAAAATTTCTTTTACTTAAAAAACTTGAAACACTTGAACATAAAGGTGTTCAGCTTACCAAAAAATATGGAATGGAATCAAATTTTCAAGAAATGAAGGGTGAATATGAAACTATTATGGCTGAAAAAGAAAAGGAGAATTCTGTTAAGTTTCAAGGTAATATGTTATCTGCTATGATTAATGGTATTGAATTTTTAAATGGTAGATTCGATCCTTTTGATATTAAGTTAGATGGTTGGGGAGAACAATTTCAAGAAAATATTACTGATTATGACGAAATTTTCGGTGAATTACATGATAAATATAAATCTTCAGCTAAGATGTCTCCAGAAATTAAACTTATTTTCCAACTAGGTGCTAGTGCTATGATGGTTCACATGACTAATACTATGTTTAAATCTGCTATGCCAGGTATGGATGATATTATGAGACAAAATCCTGATCTAGCACAACAATTCACTAGAGCTGCTGTTGATAGTATGGCTCCTAAAAATCCTGGTTTTTCGGGATTCATGAATAACATAATGCGTGAAGAACCTACTGTAGTTAATACTGGTCCTCCACCTGCTCCTGTCGAAACCCAAGGCCGTAATGCTATTCCTGCTCCTGCACGTCCAGGATATGTAGAACGTTCACCGTTTGCTAATAGACCAGATTTACAAGCTACTAAAGGTATTGAACTTTCAGATAATATGGGTAGTGCTAAAAAATCTCCAGCTATTAGATCTGTTAGAAGAGAAATGAAGGGTCCAGATAATATTGATAATATTCTTGGTGGATTAAAAACAAAAAGTATTAGCATGCCGCAATCAGCTCCAGTACCTAAACCAACCTCTTCACCTACTAATGAAATTTTAGATAACGAACCAGATGAAAAAGGTAGTACTATTAGTATTACTGAGCTAAAAGAAATGCAAAAAGATAATATTACTAAACCAAGTAAAAGTAAGAGAAGAAATGGTTCAAACAAAAATATTGTAAGTCTTGATATTTAGATCTCCAAAAATGTAAATATATATATTCAAAAATATATATATTTAGTATGCAACATTTAGTATGTAACATTTAGTATTTCTAACATATCGTCCGTGCGTAGAGAATTAAAATAATTTATTGTATGTTTTAAACCTTCATATAAAAATATTTTGGGTTCCCAATTTAATTTTTCTCGTGCCAAATTTATATTGGGTCTCCTTTGTTTTGGATCATCTTCAGGAAGATCTTTGTACACTATTGATGTTTTTGTATCGGGCATTAATAACTGTATTGTTACTAATAATTCATTTATTGTCATTTCTGCATTATTACCTATATTTACAGGTCCACGAAAACCATCTGTATTCATTAATTTAATTAAACCTTCTACTGTATCATCTACATAACAAAAACTTCTCGTTTGTTTACCATCACCATATACTGTTATATCTTTATCATCTATCATCTGATTTATAAAATTACTCACTACACGTCCATCATTTTTATTCATATATGGGCCATATGTATTGAATATACGTGCTATTTTTACAGTTAATTTATAACAACGCTCATATTCTATCATTAATGTTTCCGCAATTCTTTTTCCTTCATCATAACACGACCTTATTCCTATTGTATTTACATTTCCTCTATACTCTTCATGTTGTGGCGATATTATGGGATCACCATAAACTTCTGATGTTGATGTAAGTAATACTTTACTTTTTTTCTTTACCGCTAATTCCAATATATTCTTTGTACCTATATAATTTGTATCTAATGTCTTTATTGGATTACTTTGATAAAAAGGTGGGGACGCTGGACATGCTAAATGATATATTTCATCTATATCACTATCTATCATAAATATATTTTCTACATCATGTTTATAGAAACTATACTTTTTATTATTCGTTAACCTTTTGGTATTTTCTATAGAACCACTAGTTAAATTATCTACACATATTACTGTATTACCTTCATCTAATAATTTTTTACATAGATGATAACCTATAAAACCAGCACCACCAGTAACCAAAATTGTTTTTGACATAATATATTGTATAATTAAATTTTATATTTTTTACTAACACAATATAATATCAAAATTCAATTTTTCCAGTATAAGCAAAATCTTTTAATTTTATCTGAAACTTGTTTAAAAAACTCATTTCATTATTTGTGACGTATTGACAAGATAATACAACTCTTTTTTCATTTTTACATAATTTAGACGCTCTATGATATAAATAATTTCCTTCAAAACATATTGAATTATTATTAGATAATTTAATACTTTTTATTTCATTTTTATCGTTTTTTAATTGAAATTCAGTACAAGTTAAATTATTTGTTATTGGTATCAATACTGTAAAAAATCTTCCATTATAATAATTATGGTCATAATGCCAATTTACCCAATCACCTTCTTTTTCATAAATTAATAACGCACAACTGGTTGGTAAAATTAAATCTGTCGGAAATAATTTAATATTTAATTGGTTTGTCACTAATTTACATAATTCATTTTCATAATAATTAATTAAATTTGGAGCGTATTTAATTATATTTGTAGTAGATATTGTTACACCTTTTTTATTAGGTAACGCACAATTAAAAATTGTTTCTGGAAATATTTTTGGAAATGGTTCTATGTCTACTCTTTTTTGAATTTCTTTATTCGTTAGTAAATAACTTATTTCGTTTTTTATTACATCTTTTAGATATACGTTAAATTCTTTATATAAGCAAAAATTATTGTCGCATATATATTTCTTATTCATTTTACATAAGCCCCTGTTATACCCATAACATAAAATACAAATAATAAGAATAAAAACAAAAATTAAAGATAAATACAAAAAATTAATTTTTTTAATAAATTTTTTATTTAATTTCATATATATTATATAAATATTTATTGTTATCAAATATTATCAATTACTAAATGATATATTTGCCAGTTCTTTTCATAGTTTGATAATCATCTTTATTGTAAAATATATAATCTTCTATTATATTCCATAAATCTGATGGAATATTATTTTTATTTTTACGAATAATATTTAAATTCATGCGTCTAACCAATAAATTATCCCAAAAATACTTTTCATCTATGATATATTTTATTTTAAACATAGGGTGCCAATTATTTCCACATGATATAGATTCACAACATGTACATATTACATCATATCTTTTCTCTACAAACTTTTTTGTTTCATTATCAAAATTTATTTTATTGTTATAACTGTTATAATTTACATATATATTTTTTGGACTACGAAATGGGTAATCACCTGAACATATCATTTCTATGTGATAACCATTTACATTATTAATATTACAATAATAATAGAATGAAACTTTTGATTTATTATCAAATAACGTAATACGAATATTTCGTAAGTTTTCAAAACTATCTATATATATTTCTTCTGGTATAATATTTAAATTTAGTCTATATCCAAATTCATTACATATACGTTTTATCATTTAATAACTATTATTATTTATATTTAAAATTTTTTTTAAACAAATATAATATAATGAAAAAAATAGTAGGTTTTTTTGTAAATCATTTTAGTGAGAGGGGAACAGAAGTAGCAGTTTTTGATTATGCTCTATATAATCAAAAAATTTTAAATAACACATCAATCATAATATATCCAAAAAGCACTAAGATTATTGTAGAAGATGTAAAACGCAAGTTTCAAAGTTATTTTAAAATTATTGAAATAGATGATTTAGATGAAGACAAATATAAAAAGCCAATTTACGATGCATCTAGAAAAAATACACTTTGTAATGCATTGGAAAATGCTATAATCGAAAATAATATTAAATATTTATATCATCTAAAAGCAGGTCATGAAGATGGTGTCTTATCAAAAACAGCAAAAAATTTAATACATTGTGTATTTTATCCGAGTGAAAAAAATAAGCATGGTGATGTTTATTCTGTTATATCAAAATCAATTGGAAATAATAAATATCCAGTTGTACCTCATATTGTTGAACCCTTCCCTGTGTTAAAAGAAAATATGCGTACAACATATAATATACCAAATGATGCTATTGTTTTCGGAAGACATGGTGGTTTTGATACATTTAATATATCATATGTTCATGAAACAATTAAAAAAATACTTATAAATAATGATAATATTTACTTTTTATTTTTGAATACTAAACACTTTTACGAACATAAGCGATGTATTTATATAGATCATGTAATAATAGATGTAAAAGAAAAAGCTAAATTCATAAATACGTGTGATGCGATGATACATGCTCGAAAAGGAGGTGAAACATTTGGATTAGCATGTGCTGAATTTTCAATATTGAATAAACCAATTATTACGGCTATGTGTGGTGAAAAGGCTCATATAGATATATTAGGCAGTAAAGGAATATATTATAATAACGAAAAAGAGTTATATAATATATTTACTAATTTCCAAATTAATCCAGATATTGATTATAATTGTTATAAGGAGTTCAGTCCAGAAAAAGTAATGCAAATATTTGATAAACTATATTTACAATAATTTATACTTATTTAGAATTAAAATGTATAATTAAACTTAACTAAATCATCTGTATACATAAAAAATACAATCAAAACAATCAAAACAATATAAATACACCTAATATACTATAATATGAGTGAAATTCCTACAGATGCTCCTATGTTTTCTGACTGTGTTAATGGTACTACCGTAGTAGCCCGTGTTGTTAGTGTTTACGATGGTGATACTATAAAGGTTATTTTTCCATTAAATAATACATACTATAAGTGGAATTGCAGATTAATAGGTGTTGATACACCTGAATTAAGAACTACAAATACACTCGAAAAAGAACACGGATATCTTGTTAGAGATAAGCTACGTGAAAAGATTAATAATAGGATTGTTGAACTTAAATGCGAGGATCTAGATAAGTATGGAAGACTTCTTGTAACTGTAATATGTGACGATGGTTCATGCAACATCAATAAGTGGTTAATTGATAATGACTATGCGTTTGAATATGACGGTGGTACTAAGAACTCATGGGGAGACTATTTGGAAAGTAAAAAGAATGTTTAACTTTAATACAATAAAAAATTGATTTAATTTTTTATTATATGGAGATATAAAATAACATGCCACACATAGAGAACGATTGTAATGAACCTAGTTATATCCTAACAAATAACGGAATGAGAAAAATATTTACTTCATACGAAAATAAATATGGCAACAACCAACTTAAGTTTAAAGATATATACGAAGCTGAAAAATATTTCAAAAAAGAGTATGGGTGTTACGATACTTATTATGGTAGCAGAAGTACAATATATAATGGTCCTCTTATTGAATTTCATTCTACTGTTAAAGATACTAAATATGATTGTGTAAGTTTAGAAGATGAATATAATATTGAATATGTTCACAATAAAAATAGTGTAAATCTTATATTTCCAAATGAACAAATACGTATATCTGGAAGTAAATCATTTATGAATAAATTTCCGTTTGTTAAAGCATTAATCGAAGGGGATTTTAACAGAGATAACTTCATTAAGTATTCATACCTAGATGATAATTATAGTGAAAATAATGAAAAAGAAATTAATGGTTCTACCACCATTATTGTTGATAATGAATTAGAATCTATACTATTAGATAAACCATCTACAATAAGACAAAAAAAATGGGAAACTGCCAAATATTGGAAAATTGAAGATGTTGTTATTGAAAACCTAGGAGAACTTATTCATCAATACCAGAACGAAAAGTATTATAATACAAAATTTACTTGTAATTACACATAATTACACATAATATTAAACATTATTCTTATCTATAGTTGTTTCTTTTGCTATATTTCTTATTACTTTATCTATATTTTTTTGTTGTATACTTCCACCTACTTCACTTGATATTTTATGAAATTGATCTGCTTTTGGAGTATGTGGTACTTTACATTGAGGATTTTCACTAATCCATTGTCCGAATTGTTTGATATTATTTTTTGTTAATGTATCTATTGCTTTTTTCATATGTTCTCTTCCTGATTCTCCTTTTTCCCAAATATCATTATTTTTTACATAAAGTGTTTCACGCTTTACATCGGTACAGTGTATCGGTCTTTTTTCTTCCTCCATTTCATCTAAGTTTTTGATAAATATATTCGAAATTCCATCTACATATCCTAATGTTCCTTGTGATTCTAAATCTGTTAATTGTAATTTGATTTGGTTTACAAAATCTTCTATATTCATCGCATCCTTGCATTTTTCATTTAAGAATATATTCAAATTGAATTGGTTATTTGTTGTGTTATTATTTGTAGTTGTATTTCCTAACTTACCCTCTTTAATTGCTGTTGTTAATGCTGATGTTAAAATACCGACCTGTTCTGTTAATTTATCTATTTTTTGGTCTTTAATATCTTTTTCTACTGGTACTGGTACTGGTAGTGGTACAGCAACTGTTTCTATTGATGGTCCATTACATTTAGATTTATGTCTATATAATCCTGATCTCTCTTTATAAGTTTTTCCACACTCTTCACATATGTAATTTTTTGGTTGACAATTATTTTCCCCCGTTGATTTTTTCAGGTGTTTTTTTGTTTTTAAATGATTATTATAATGACTGAGACGTGACGTATTAAAGTCACAAAAATCACATCTATATTTTTGGGAATTTTTATGTTGATCATCGTTGATTTCTTCCATATATATAATCAACACACTTTTTCCTAAATAGTTTTTTAATAAAATACTTACGTAACTTTTTTGTGTAATTTCGGAACTTTTTTGTTGTATTTTGGGAATTTTGGAAATTTTTATTTATCTAGATAAATATTTTATTGTTGTTTATAAATATTACGATAAATGGTAATGATTTTTTTGTTGTTTAATTGTTGTTTTTGTTGTTTTTTGGTACTTTTTTTGAAAATGTCCAAATAAAAAAACGGGAATTTTTTTGGGTGAATTTTTGAAAATGGACATTTTTTTTGGACATTTTCACATTTTTCACTTTTGTCAACATTTTTCTTCCCAAAATATTTATTTAGTTTTACATTAATTATGGTAATATTTTGAAATTAAATGATGTAAAAAATTCATGTTATGGTAAGGAAAAAACGTTGATTTCTTTCGGTAATTTTTCAACAAAATTTCTTCCCAACCGTTTTTTTTTCCAAAAATCTCGAATTTTTGAAAAAATCGCAAAAATGTGTTTTTGCTAGAGAATGCTCTTATTTTCGATTTGATTTTTTCAACTTTGTTACTGAGAAATTTTTTCGGGAAGATTCTATTTTAAGATTTTGAAAATGGACATTTTAAAAATGTCCTTTTTTGAAAATCTGAAAAACTTTTCTCACAAATTTTTTTCAGTTCTAGACAAACATGAAAATTATTTTTTGAAATTGTGACCATTATCTAGGAAAATCGATATTTCAGTAAAATTCCCAAAAGTGGGAACTTTTTATAAATCGGGAATTTTTTTGGTGATATTTTTCAAAAATGTCCTTTTTTCAAAAATGTCCTTTTTCAAAAATGTCCTTTTTCAAAAATGTCCTTTTTCAAAAATGTCCTTTTTTTACACCGTTGTAAATATTTATTGTTATAAATGCATAGTAAAGTTAAAGTAAATTATATATTTCCCAATTTATGCTATAATATTTATTCATCGGCCTATAGCAATGATAATCACTATATTTTCCAGTAGAAATGTCATTTCTAATATTAACATCATCAATATTAAAACGATCACGGTGTAATCTATTAAACTTTGTTTTTTGTTCATTAAGACGTACAAAACAATTTGTTTTTTTATTCCACTCCATAACTTTATTATATAAAGTAATTTGGTCAATACACCATCCAGTATTATTATGTCCTTCTTTAATAGTATTTTCATTATTTATTTTTTTTATATAATTTATAATATCACTTACTGAATTAATTTTAAAAATATCTTTCCATATTGTAGGTGTTGCTACATTATAACACATCGCAATTTGTTTGTATTCAAAACTAAAATTATCTCGATAATAAATAAAGTTATTATTATCATATTCTATTATATTTTTAGTATAATAGGTATTATTCATAGGCATCATATCCATGTCTGTAATTAAAATACCATTTTTATAATTAAGAATACATGGATATAATAATCTAATAAATTGTGAAGTAAAACTGGTTAATACATTATCAATTGGTTTAAAAAGTATAATATTTTCTTTAAATTCTATAAATTTATCTGGAATAATATTAGAAATTAATATAATTTTTACATCTACATCAGGATATAATTTATTCCATGTTTTTATAAAAATAGGTATAAAGTCTATGTATAACGGATTATCATTAGTACTTGTTAATACACAATCTAATTTCATTATTTATATCATTGATAGAGAATATTTTTTGATAAACTAAAGAATAAGTTGTATGATTATATAATACTAGGACCAATTGGTCCAGATGAAACTTGGGTAAATACGCCAATGATGTAAAAATGTCATTTTCTAAATATATATAAAAATAATATTAATAGTTATAATATGAGTGATTTAAATGGTGAAGATGATGTATATAAACAAATCGAAGTACTTCGTGAAATGAAAGCATCTGGTGTTGTAATGGAAACAAATGAGGATGCTTTGAAAAAAATAGAAAAATTACAAAAATCATTACAGGTTTTTATACCGAATAAATATGGACCTCCACCATATAAAGTAGAATTGTGTATAGAATTTCCGTTATCAATGTTAGAAGATAATAATGAATTTCCATATAGTACACTAACAATTCAGTTAGCTCCTATAGAAAAAGTTCCATATACAGTATTTTATTTTTTAGAATATATGTTACCATCATTTATAGGAGGAAATTTTAAAAGAAACGCGCCACATGTATTACAAGCAAAACTTGAAATGAATAAAAATATAAAACCCTTTGCTTTTCAAGAATATAACAGAGACTATACTCATACAGAATTTACAATAGGTTTTGCAGGAAGACCAAGTAATGCAGAGCACATTTATATTTCAACAAGAGATAATACACGTAATCATGGACCGGGTTCACAAGGGTCAAAAACAGAAGCAGATTGTATATTAGGAAAATTAATAGGTAAGTATGATATTGATGTAGTAAAACGAATGAGAACTCAACCAGGAAATTCTCCAAAAAATGGTTTTGTACATGATTCATCTAATTTTATATTTATAGAGCGTATGCGACTAATTAGTGAATAGAATAAATCTATATTTATAAATTATATTATAAATATAGATAGATTACACGTGCCATTCATTATAATATTTCATTTTATTTACCTTAGTATCATGACCAATTATACCGTTAAAATGAATAATATAACAACTATTTTGAATATTATCAGAATTTTTATAAAAATAACCTCCATTTGGATATTCTTCTCTTGATAAAAATTTAATGTTGATAAATCTAGATCGATAAATGCAAGTATTCCAAAAAGCTTGGTCGTTAGAAAAAAATAAAAAGTTTCTTTTTTTGAAAAAATTATGATCAATTGAAAGTGTTTTTTCAGTTGGTCTCATGGAAAAAAATCCAGTACAGCAATCAACACCGTTATATTGAATTAAACAATCACAATCATTGTTTTCATATTGTTTCAATAAATCATCAACAAAATTTTTTTTTATAACAATATCAATATCAATATAAATATAACTCCTATTTGTTTTTAATATTTGATTACCAATATAATATCGTTGATAAACAATATCTTTAAAATTTTTATCATCAAATTTGTAAAAGTTATCTGCTTTAATAGTATTATCAAAATATTTTACAATATTACATAATCCATTTAGTTTTTCAACAATTTTATTATCTAACGCAAACAGTATAAGATTAATATTATTTTATTAGCACTAATAATTAGATTTTTTACCATATCTGATATACCATTATTTGCTACACAAAAAGTGACATTAGATTCAGCATTATTTAAAAATAAATTAATATTTTCATAGACAATAAACTTATTTTGACTCATTGTAATAAAGTATACATATTATATTTAAACTCTTTAAACTCTTTAAACTTTAAAATTATAAAAAGTTATAATATCATAATCTCTTTTTTATTATTTGAACCAATTGTTTAATTATACTATTATCTTCAATTGGTTTATTCCATTTATTTTAAATAAAAATGATTTATATTTATAATAAATTATAGATTATAAATATAATATGACTAGACAACGTCAAAAACGAAATATAAATACAGAAGAACACAGTAATGTAATTATGTGTTGTTGTATGCCATGTATAGGAGTATTTGTAGCGGGTGAAAATATATGTAAGGGGATATTCCTAGGAATATTATGGATATTATCATGTCCCTGTGTAAAAATAAAATGTATAAATCCGTGTCGAGTAACACCCAATAATGAAGTACATATAGAAGTAATAGACACTAATTGTACAACAAATACAGAATATGATAATGACGATATGATGGAAATAGTACCTTTTTCAGAAGAAACAAAAGATAATAACAATCAACCGAACAACTAATAATTAGACAGAGTTGCCATACGTTATATTTACTTTTTTCTACCAAATGTTAGTTGTTTATTAATTTCATATTTTTTTTGAATTTCATCCTTTTGTATTTTAACATCGGGTGTTACTTTTTCGGTTCCCTTCTGAATATTTTGTTCTATCCTTTTTCGTCTAAAACTACAATATGCTTTAATACTATTATACATAGGAATAGTAGTTCCAGGTACTAAATGTAGATATAGGTTTATTTCATATCTATTATATTTTTCTTCAAGAGGAACCATATCCATATTAGATTTTTTTTTAATAATCCAATTTCCATCCCATTGACTACCAAAAATAGTGTATGGTTTATCATCCATATAAAAAACACTATTTTTTGGTAAAAATGTTCTAATCATAAATGCGATATTATTTTGAATTAAATTTTCTTGTTGTGATTTAGTAAGTTGTTCATCAAAATTTTCATGTACACTAAAAGGTTCAATAGCGTTAATCAAAGATTCAGGTGAGGTGAATGATTTTCTAAGACCATCTAAATCATCATCCCAATTCTGTGAATCGAAATCTAATTCTTTAATAAAATATATTTCGTTGGGCCCTGAATAATTGTTAATGACTTGTTTGATTTTAAATGGTCCAATATTAGCTTTACCTTTAATATTAGTTTTAATCACCATTAAAAGAGTATTGGGATGCAATTTACGAGCCTCATTTAATGTTCTAGAAAGTTCTTTGCCTCCACGTTGTCGGTTTTTTTTAGTATAATATTTCCTTTTTTTAAAAATTTTATTTGATTTAGTTTTACTTCTCATAATAAATATTAATATTATAAAATAAATGTTATAATATTAAGATAAATAGTTAGTTTTTTAAGTTATGAAATTTTTCATATGCGTTTAATGTTTTTTGTTTTCCATTCATTTCCTTTGCTTTTTCTAGAATTTTAATAGAATTATTAATTTCATCATCTGTTAAAATACCATCGTTGTTAGCATCAAGCACTTTATAAAAATCTTTAAATTTATCGGGTAGAATACAGAATTTAGATTCTTCGTTAAGTACAAAATCTGCTAAAATAACAAAAATTGCAGTAATAGTTAGTGCCATATAAATATCTCTAGTACCCATCCATGCAATAGAAAAAATAAGTAATTGTCTACTAAGAATAAGTTTTAAATACGCTTCTTGTGATTTACTAAATCTTAATGTAATGAATTTTGATCCGATATTAAGTAATATCATAATAATACCAGCAAAAAATTTACTATCGTTTAGACTTAATATTCGTTCATGAAAATGATCAAAATAACCTTTCTTCATATATATTTAATATATAAAAAATAGAAAGAATTTATCTAGTATTTTCAGTTACTAAAATATTTTGAAAAGTATATAATATTTATTATAAATATATAATATTATATAATGTATGATTCAACATATTTAACGATGCTTTATTTTAAAGATAAAAACAAAAGAAAATCAAATAAAAAAATAAAAGAAGAAAAAATAATAATGTACAATAATCCCTTAAATAATAAAAAATACATTAAAAATAAGATATGTTCGAAACAAGAATCAGAAAAAGAATATAACGAGAATTCATTAACAGAATCAGAAGCAGAAACTGTGATTACGTGTGCAACACATGGTAATCCTAGATATCACCTATAACTTTAAAGGTTTCTAACGCAGGATTAGTAGGAGAAGGTTCAGAATTATCCTTAATAGTAAATGTAGGTAGAGTTTTGGATTCAACAGGTCTCATTTGTTTAGATAAGTCAGCTTTATCAAGTGAAGATGGTGTATTACTACCAGCAATATCATATTTAATAATATTTCCAATTTTTTTGTCTGATAAATTAGAAATTTGTTCTAGTACATTTTTTTCAATATTTTGCATACCTTCATATGTTAAATTGTTAATATATATTAACAAGATAGCAGCTGCACATCCAGCAACAATATTATAATCTGTGAAAAGAACAATAATAAATATTAAGAATAATTTTCCTAAAACAAAATTATTTAGAGATATCAATAATTCTGGAGTTAAAAGTGCGATTGAAAATACAATAAAGGCTAATATCGCTAAAAGTTTATTTTTCATCCTATATAAATTAATAAATATTTTAAGATGAATAAAGATAATTATTTTAATACTTTTTCTAAAGGAAATATATTAGGAATGTCTTTAGCTATGTATGCTGCCCCATTTGAAAATATGCAAGATAAAGAAGAAAATACAATAGAAAAGAAAAAGATAAAGCAACATAGAACAAATAAGAAGAAGGAAAGAGGTACGGAAACTAAAAAAAAAATAGATGAATCGATGATGTCACAAATAGGAAAAATACATGCAAATATTGAATCTAGTACAGATAATGATTTAACTGATTTTAATCCAATTGGTAGACCAGAGTCACAGGGTGTAAATAGAACAATAGAAAGAGATGTATACGAAGAAGACAAAGAAGATGATGAAGTTGATGAATTCGAATCTTTAGACAGTTCTTATGCTCAACAATATTATTCTAAATTTTTACCAGGAACAATAGAAAGTATGGAGAGTGGTAATTTAACGAGTGCTAATGTACCTTTAAATGAGAACTTGATTGAAAAGATAAATTATATGATACATTTGTTAGAAGAAAGTCAAGAACAAAAATCAGAACATGTAGTAGAAGAGCTGTTATTATATTTAGGACTAGGTGTATTTGTCATATACGTATTAGATTCATTTGTTAAAATTGGTAAATATCAAAAATAATTTACATGACAAATGGTGTAAATAATTAAAAGATTAAATTAATATATAGCAAAAAAGTTGTGAGGTGAAATAGGAGTATAAGCGAAATTGTAAAAATAAAAAGCAGAAGGAGAAACAAAAACCGGTTTTTTAGACAGAATAATTTTTTGAATGATTAAGTAATTATGAGAGATATTTTCAATAGATAAATATTTAAAATTTTGTGATTTAAATAGATGCATAATAGCAGAATGAAAGCCAGAGACAAATATAGTTTTATATTTAGTAGGATTAATGCATACAGAAGAGAAACAATCAATAATATTAAATTTTTTGTAATTAGTACATGTATCTTTAAAGCAGTAAAAGCCAACAATCTTATTATCTAAAGTACAGCAATAAATAAAATAGTTTTTAGTTTTTAAAAGTTCAATAATATTACTGTATTCAGGTATAATGTATAGATTAAATATGTCTTTTAAGTATACTTTGATAAGGTCATACAGTAAAGATAAATTAGTAGTGTTAATTTCAAATACATTAAAACCAGTAGAAATGAACTGTGGCTTTTTCCATTTCAATATGTCAAAAATATAATTGTAATAAATGGTAATGGGTACAATACCAGTTAAATCAGCTTCACGTTTAAATAACCAAACAGAAATATTTTTATTATGATGTCTAGTATTATAAACATGTGTTTGAATAAGTTGTGGAGCAATACCATCTTTCCTGTGTTTTTTATTAACACATAACCAATCAACATAATTAACATTAATATAATTACCGTCAATAAAAACATGTAAAGGTCTAGATGATATAAAGCCAACACGAGACTTGTCTTCAATAATATTATTATTATCAGTTAGAAATGTTTTTTTTTCATAAAATGAAAAGTATGAATTATCAAAATTTCCAACATAATATGGTTTAAATTTGTCGATGGTAGGTGAAAAAACAGATTTTTTACTATTCAAATAATTATTTTGAAGTATTTTTAAAGCATCAGAATAATCATTATCTTTAATATTACTAAAAGTAACAATATCAATAGTATTAGTAAATTTATTTTTCTCGGGTAGATGGTGTTCAATAATACCAGGTGGAAATATCCAATAATATAGATTATAAACATGAAAAACAGGTTGATATGCCCAAAATTTATAAGTAATTTTAATATAGGCATATGTGATAAGATAGATAAAAATTACAAAAAATAATGAAATTACAATATATGTCATTATTTTTATATGATATCATTTTTTCTGTAGAAAAACTAAATATTGATATTCATAGCCACACCCAGCCATATTTGATTTATTAATTAATGTAAAACCTACATCTTTAGCGGTGCTAAGAATTTCTTTTTGTGGTGTCATATGTAAATGGTGTTTATGTTTTCTAATGTTGCCATCTTTATATTTAAATACTTCTTCAAAGTACGCGTCTTCGGTACTATGATCAATATTAAATTGTGATTTATAATCAAAATTGTTAAATTTCACAAAGGATTGTGTGATTCTTTCCTTAGCATATTTTTGAGGACTAATTAATACAAGTGGGTTAGCAGGTGGAATAATAGGGTCAAATTTATGTTTATTAACTAAATGTAAAACGAGATATCCTTTAGGTTTTAACCAATTATAACAGTTATTAAAAAATGTTCTTTTATCTTTTATATAATAAATAGTAAAATAGTAACATGTAATATGAGTAAATGTGTGGTCATTAAATAAGACACCGTCTAATGCGTCGCCGACATAATATTTATTCTGTGGATATTTTTTTTGAGCATAACTAACCATAGCGGGTGATTTATCAATACCGATAACTTTAATATCATTTTCTCTAAATGCTTCAACATGAAAACCAGTACCTGAACCAACATCTAAAACAGATGATTTTTTGTTGGGGTTAGTAGCATAGAAAGTAGTCTCAATTTCAAATGAATTTTTATCTAAAGAAGAAAGAATTTGATCATAAATATCTGCGTAAAAAAAATCAAAAATTTCATTAATTTTGTTATACATAACAAATTTTTTGTCTTGTGAAAATGATTCAATATTAGTATAAGTTAAATGATCGTACAATTTTAGAATAACGATAGTTGAAATGATAAATATAAGTATTCTCAATAATAAAGATAATTTATTAAATTTTGAATATAAGTTCATTTGTCTTATATGTATTAATGTGATTTTTTTTATATAAATTTAGTTTAATGTCGGAATTAGAAATAAATGATGTTAGAACAGAAAAAGAATTTAAATCAATAAGTTTTTCGGGGTTTAAAAAAAGTGATGTAACGAAGGAATTGCTAAATAGTTTATTAAATAATAAAGTGGAACCAGCTTGTTATTGGAGTGCTGAATTAGTATGTTCTGGTCATTATATAGACTTGTGGAATGTATTAATAAATTTTTTGGGAAAATATATTCATTTAGCAAATCCTAAATTAGCAATATATTTGGATAAAAGAATACAGGATTTCAGAAATTTAATGACAAATGGTTATGCAGGACAAGAATTACGTTTAAGAAATAATGAAAAAATGAGAGAATTATTTGCGGAGGTATCGGCGGTATTATGTTTATCAAACAGAAAACCATGTTTAGAGAAAATACCAAAGTTAAAACATGAAGAATTTGAGATAACATCTATGACAGAGAGATTTAGAGCACCTAACGCAAGTTATGCGGAACATATTTTTAGGCGCGAAGATCCTCGTGAATTATTCCCTGCTATAAATGAGTTGTCTTATAATATTCATGCAAAAGATATAATGAGATGTTATTATTGGATAGAATGGATTTTAGAATACGAAAAAATATGTAAAACAAAAAAAGTGAAATGTAAAGTAGATAGACGTGAAAATATACCGGTAAATGAAAAAGATCAAATGGATGTAGTATGGTTAATATGGGATTTAATATTACATTATGTGAGAAATAATAATGAATTGTATAAAACATTAATAAATAGTTTGTTAAGTATATTTTGTTTAAGATATACAAACGGTGTAATATCAAAAAGAAAATTTATAATATTTTATGCATTAAGTGTTTTGACAGAAATAGTAAATTTTAAAGTAAATGCATTAACAGACAAAAAAGTAATAACAAATGTAAAAGGAAAAATAAATTTAATTTATAAAGAAATAAAAAAGAACGAAATTGCCCCAGCAACTGATTATTTATTTAACAATAATGTTGCAAAGAGTAATATAGATAAAACAATAGAAAAACTAGACATAATGAAAAATTTTTAATGTGTGATTTAGGTAAAAATAAAAATACGATTAAAATAATTAATATAATTAATATGTATATAATATATTATGAGCAGCAGTTTACCACAAGAATTATCGATATCATCCTCAAGTTCTGGGTTAGCATCGTCAGGTGAAGGATTTTTTGATACAAATAGAACATGGAAAATAGTAGGTATTATTGTATTAATAGCATTGTTGGGATTTAACATATTATTATATTTAGGAAATGCGGTAGAAGAGGCAGGATCGGTATTTAAACCATTATTACAGAAATTTGTAAGTATATTTGGTTTTACAATAACAGAAACAACTAAACAAGTAGTAGATATATCGGCAGAGGGAACAAAAGCTGGTGTAGACATAGCAGCTGGAACATTAAAAAGTGCTATAAATGTTGTTGAAGATATAGGTGAAGGAACAGGAGTAACGTTTGATTCAGATGACGTACCACCAATACAGAAAAAAAATAGTAAGAAAACAGATGTACAGGGTGCATCTATGGATAGACCTAAAAAGAATAAAGCTCAAAATTTTTGTTATGTAGGTAAAGATAGAGGAAATAGAACATGTATTCCAATATCAGATATCAGCGAATGCCAATCAGGTGATATTTTCCCAAGTGAAGACGTATGTGTTAATCCAAACTTAAGACACCATACAGGAACAACACCCGAGAGAATTGTTGGAGTACCAGAAGTTCATCCATCTCCACCTAGTTATCCATAATTATATTTTATTTATATGTAATTTTTTTATATATAAATTTTTTTAGACCTTTGCATATTTTATTGAATATAAAAAAAAAATGATTAAGTTATTAGTAATATATTATTACATAACTAATAAAAACTTTATTAAAATGATCAACGGATATATCTATGTTAGAAATCATTCATCATATGATGTTGAAAATGTATGTAAAATGGGTAAAGCAAGTAATATTCCTGAAAGAGATACACAATATGCTACTGGTGAGATTAAGAGAGGATATTTTGAAGCGGTATTTGAAGTTCCTATAAAAAAAATGGGAAATATCGAACACTTATTGCAAAATGAGTTTCGTACATTAAATGTTAAATATGATGCTGGTACTGAATTTTACAATAAACAAATTATTAATCTTATAGAACCTTATTTATTTAAACTAGGAGTAAAATATAAAAAATTATCCAACGAAGAAATTAGTAATTTGACAAGATGTAACAGAGTAAGAAATAGTATGAAAAAAATAAATATTAAATCATTTATAAATACAGTAAAATTCATGAGAACAGTTCCTTACATACCAAGAAACGACCAAAATATTATAATTGAAAAGTCGTTTATACATTTTCAACAAAATGATAAAGGTATACTTATATTAACGTGTGGTGTAGGAAAAACACTAATTTCATTATGGATTACACAAAAACTAAATTCAAAAAAGATTCTTATTGGTGTTCCTAATAAATTATTATTGAAACAATGGGAAGAAATTATTATTGCGTTATATCAAAAACAGCCGTTACTTATAGAAGGAGGAGTTGATTCTGACACAATAAAATCGTATTTAAGTAGTAATCAAGATAATTGTATCGTAATAACTACATATGCATCTTCCCATAAACTACTAACGGTCACTAAAGAACTTGATTATAAGTTTGATATGAAAATAAATGATGAGGCACATCATCTTACTAGTAACAATATTAATGAAGAAGAAAAGAAAACTTATATAAATATGTTGAAAATAGATTCAAAAAAGCAATTGTCACTAACAGCAACTCTTAAAATATTGGAAAATAAAGAAAATCAAAGAGATGAAGATATAGTTGTTTCAAATGATAATAATTACTATTTTGGAGACATAATTGATAGAAAAGGATTATTATGGGGGATTAATGAAAATATTATTTGTGATTATGTTATTCAAACCATTATAACAGATGAAGAACAACTTGAAGAACAATTATCAAGATTTTATATTACAGAAGAAAATGATAAGAGTTTGTTTTTGAGTGCGTTTGCATCTTTGAAAAGCATAAATGACGGATATTCACATCATTTATTGATATATTCAAATAACAAGGATAATTCGTTTAAATTAACTCAATATATAAAAATGCTATTAGACGAGAAATATTTTGATATATCTGATTTATATTATTCCGATTACCATAGTGAAATGAAATCAAAAGACCAAAAAGAAATAATAAATAAATTTGAAAACGCGAAGTTTGGAATAATAACTTGTGTCTATTGTTTGGGTGAAGGATGGGATTTTCCGTTATTGGATGGTGTTGTATTTGCCGAAAATATGACATCAAATATCCGTATAGTTCAATCTGCATTAAGAGCAAGTAGAAAAAACAAAAAGGATACAAATAAAAAAACTAAAATCATTTTACCAATTTTAAATAGGGATGACTGGTTAGAAAATAATGAAAATACTGATTTGAAAAAGGTAAGAGAAGTAATTTATCAAATGGGATTAGAAGATGAAACAATTAGTCAAAAAATAAAAGTGTTTAGAATTGATATCGGAAAGCAAAAACCTAAACCAAAAGAAGAAAAAGAAAAAAGAGTTGTTGATGAATTTGGTGAATACGACGACGAACTTACAAAACGTGTAATATTGAAAACAATAAAAAGAATTACACTTGGTACAACATATGAAAAAGCAGTAAAAATAATTGCTGATAAGAATATAAAAAGTAAGGAAAGTTATTATGACTTATGTGATAAAGATAATAGATTACCTAAAGACCCTAAAATTGTATTCAAAGGAAAATTTACAAACTGGATAAAATATTTAAGTATTGAACAAGTATATTATGATTTTGAAATGTGTAAAAATAAAGTTGGTGAGTATTTATCGTTGAATCCTGAATTAAAAAAACATTCTTTGGAGTTATCGATTGTAAGTAATGAATTATGCAAAATGGATGATTTATTTCCACCGAATGGATTATGGGTCGAATACTATAATGTAAATGATTTACAAGATATAATTACTATCACGAATAAGAAAAATAAAATTAATGTTGTTTTGTAAAATTTTAGGAACAGTTAAGTAAAATTTACTTTTTTATTTAATATAACAAAAAATTGATTTATTTAAATTTAAAGATAAAATATCATATACTATTATATGGCCATGTCAAAACAATATTCCTGTGATTTGTGTAAAAAGGTGTTTAATCAAAAAATTGACTTCACAAGACACCAAAATAAGAAAGCACCTTGTATAACATTAACTGAAATGCAACAAATTAGTCAAACAAAAAAAGTTAAAATGGATAATAAAACCACACTCATCTGTGTATTCAAAAATTGTTTGAATATATTGAGAGATAATGAAGGTTTAACCGGTGAAAAAGCATTAAGAACTCTGTCTTATTTCTTAATATTAAAATTACTTGAACCTCATTTTGGAGGTGAAATAAATATTGATAATTATGATTATGATTTTGAATCTTATTTTGCAGATAATGTTATAGAACAAAATAAACAACGATTATTATATATAGTTAGATTTACAAATTTATCAAATGAAAATGAAGACGATTTACCCAATTTAATGAATCATGCTTGGAATATCATATTATCAGAACATCCTACTACCAAAAATATATTCTTGAAAGGAGGCGGGTTTGATATTCAACACAAATCAACCTATAAAAAATTAATAGATAAACTTAATTCAATTGATTTGTCTAATAACGAATATGATGTTTTGGGTAATGCATATGAGGAAGTTATTCAAGATATTATGACAGGTAAAGTGTTGGGACAATTCTTTACTCAACCATTAGTTAAGAAAATGATGGTAAAATTAATCAATCCGCAAATATATCCTGACGGAAAAATAGATACTTGTGGAGACCCTACTATGGGAACTGGTGGTTTCTTGATTACCTATTTACAATATATTTTACAACAAGCAACCTCTAAAAATATTCAACCTGATTGGGATTTTATCAAAACCGAAGGATTATATGGTAAAGAATTAGAACCTGATACATATCAACTGGCGGTTTCAAATATGTTAATCTCATCAGGTCATATGTTTGAAAAACTGGATAGAGGCGATAGTATTCGTGTTCCTATAACAAGAAAGTTTGATAATATTCTTGCGAACCCACCATTTGGAATTAAGGGATTAAAATATGATGATTTTCAAAGTCCATTAAAAAGTGAATATGTTCCAATCAAAACAGATAATGCTGTTTCCTTGTTTATTCAAGCAATTATTTATATGTTAAATATTAATGGTAAATGTGCGGTTGTATTACCTGACGGACAAGATTTATTTTCAAAAACAAATACCACATTAGTTGCGATTAGAGAATATCTTATGAAAACTTGTGATTTAAAAGAAATTATATATCTACCATCAGGTATATTTACATACACATCCATTAAAACTTGTGTGTTTTACTTTGTTAAAAAGAGAGAAGGAGCTGATGTTTTGGAAACCAAAATTAAAGTATCCAAAACTCAAAAAGAAACTGGTAGAAATTACAAGTTTTCAAAAACACACCAAACAAATAAAGTCAATTTTTATGATTTCAATCCTTATGAAGATGTTAAAAATTTATTGGTTGAAGTTCCTATTGAGAAAATTGCATATAATTCATATTCACTTAATTATGCTGAATATATGAAAGATGAAACAGAAGAAGAAGAACAATATGAAGAAGGGGTTGTTGTAAAAACACTTGGAGAAGTTTGTATTTTTGATATTGGAGGAACACCTTCAAGAAGTAAAAAAGATGAATATTATGATAACGGAAATAATCTATGGGTTTCAGTAAGAGAATTGAATGGAGGTTATATTTATGACACAAAAGAAAAAATAACTGATTTAGGAGTTAAAAATAGTAGTGTAAAATTATTTGCAAAAGATACAATTTTGTTCTCATTTAAATTAAGTATTGGTAAAACTGCTATTGTTGGTAATCCATTATATACAAATGAAGCAATTGCTGGAATAATAAGTAAAAATAATGATATATTAAATAATAAATATTTATACTATTATTTAACTATTAATGACTTTTCAAAAATTGGTTCAGGATTGATTGGTAATGGTTCATTAAACAAGAAATCATTAACACAACTAAAAATCCCAATTCCTTCGCTTGAACTCCAGCAAGAAATAGTAAAATATTTAGATTTCGTATACGAAAAGGCAATCAAAACAAGTAATGAAAAGATTGAAGAGTTAAACCTACAAAATGAATATTGTTTGAATAATCAAAAAAAATTTGGCGAGAACATGGTAAAAAAATTAGGTGAAATATGTGATATTCAAAATGGTAAACGAATTGTTAAAGGAAATGTTGAAACAGGGGAATATCCTGTTTTGGGTGGAGGTGGTTTTACGTCGTTTTACACAAATGAATATTCAAGAGAAGGTAAAACTTGTAAAATAAGCAGGGAAGGTATGTCCTTACACAATTGTGTAATGTTATTGAATGAAAAATATTATTTAAATAGTCAAGCATTTACCATAACATCTAAAAATGAACTTATTATAATTAATGAATATTTATGGTATTATTTGGATAATAGTAAGGAACAAGTATTTAAATGTGGAAGAGGACCTGCACAAAAAGCGATTGATATTGATGAGTTTAAATCAATAAAAATCCCAATCCCGTCACTTAAACACCAAAAAGATATTGTTGAGTATTGTGAATATAATTATACACTTATTAAACAAATAGAAAAAGAGATTGAAAATAATAAAAAACAAGCACAACAATTTATTACATGTATTCTAAAGGAACAAGTGAAATGAGATATAGAATAACAAGTTCTGTAAATTATGAAACAAACTAAACAACATAAATAGTTGTTCAATCTAATACAATTGATAGTGTAAATGTTAATAATAATTATATTTTTTATTATTAACATTTTTATGAAGGAGGAATTTGTTTATAATTGTAATTGGTTAATGGAGCATTATCATTTATACATATTAATCCGGGTTTACCAGGTATATTTGAATTGTATGTTGGAAAACATGTTTGACTTGTAACATTATTACATATTAATGAACCACCACTAGATACAGGTAAATTTCGTGAATTCGGGTTGGTATTATACATATTTTGAAATGCGAATGTTGTTTTTCTGCCAAGAGCAACACCTCTCGATAATAGTGCAAATCTTTGATTTTTTGAAATAGAAAACGCATTTTTATGATATTTTAATATTTCAACTTTACGTCGTTCATCAAATTGTTGTTGAGTAAAAGTTGAATAATCTTGACAATTTAATGAAATACGTCCGTATTTGTTTGGGTCATAATTATTTCCTGCTCTATAATAATCACAATAATTTTCAATTCTAACACCTCTGAAATAAATAGGTTCTGGTTGAGGTTCAGGTTCGGGTTCAGCTTCGGGTTCAGGCTCAGGCTCAGGTTGTGGAGGTGCTTCAGGTTCTGGTTGAGGTTCGGGTTCGGGTTCGGGTTCAGGTTGTGGTTCAGGCTCAGGCTCAGGTTCTGGCTCGGGTTCAGGTTCGGGTTCAGGGGCTGGTTCGTTTACATCTTTGGCTGTATATCCATTAAATGTATCAGCACGTAAATAATTAACATCATATCCAACATCGTGTAACAAACCAATAGTAATTCTACTAATAGGTAATATTGTATCATATGGAATTTCTTCACCATTTGAACTAATCTCATCGCCTAATCCAGTAAAGGTATCGACTCCTGGAATGGTAATATTTTCTTCAATAAATCGGCCGGTTGTCATATCGACCGGAATAGCAGAAAATTCATTTGGTAAAAAAGGGTAAGGAACTCCAAAATATTTGTTATATTCCTTAACAGCGTATTTGAAATTATTATCTCCAACATAATATCTATAAATACCTTCATTAACAAAGTTTGAAGTATTGTTTAAAACATCTGAAAAAAATAAAGGTCTAAACGTAAGAGTATTTAAAATTTCACGGGTAAGAATATAATAATAATTGTTAAATTCAGCAAGTTTATTACAATTCAATTTAATTTCAGCAACAGATGTAATAAAAAGACCATTATTTTGATATATGTTAGTTAATTCTGATGTAGCAACAAGTTGTTCTTCTTCATCTGTAAAGTTTATAAATATAACAGTATAATCAATTAAAGTATTAGTAGGTAATTTGTTATTATTATTAATTAAACTACCTACTCTATTAAACGAATCATAAAATATTTCTTCATCTTTTGGTCCCAACGTATATGTATCCATATCAAAATTAATGATAGTCCACCTAGCAATACTATTTTGTCCTGAAAATGTATTTGACTCAGGTTCAGGTTCAGGTTCAGGTTCAGGTTCAGGTTCAGGTTCAGGTTCAGGTTCAGGTTCGGGTTCAGGTTCGGGTTCAGGTTCGGGTTCAGGTTCGGGTTCAGGTTCGGGTTCAGGTTCGGGTTCGGGTTCAGGTTCAGGTTCGGGTTCAGGTTCGGGTTCTCTATTTTGATAAAATGGATCATAGAAATCAGCATTCGTATAATCAACTGTATAACCTATATCATCTAAAAAGCCAATTGTAATTCGACTGATAGGTAATGTATAATTTAACATATTAGACCATTTTTTTTGATCAATCCATCCTGTCATTATTTCTTGGTCTAAACCTGGATATATAACACCATTAACACTTCTAGTATTACTAGAAACACCATCTTCTCTACCTTCTTCTGCGTGAACATTTGCTGTACCAGGTCCCCCATCATCTTCCACAGGTATGAATTTTAAATTCTCACCAAAATATGCTTTATATTCTCTAAGAGCATTATTATATGCGGTATCTTTATTAGTAGGAGTCCAATTAAAAGCATAAAAGTATGAATCTGAAAAAACTTGGTAAGCAAGTATTTGTTGATTTAATGCCGCCCATAATCCACCAATACCTAATGCATGGCCAATTTCATGTAATACAGTATAATAAAATGCATTATTTCCGTCTTCATAAATTTGTGTCTTTAAATAATCAACTATAGAAGTATTTAATCTAATTATAGATGTGGTAGGTATTAAGTGTCCGAGTTTAAATTCAAATTGTCTATTGTTAACTTCAGTAAAATTGACTTGAATATTACGAATAGTATCAAAAACTGAATATATTTCTGTACCTCCTAACGTATTAATATCCATAACTTCGAAGTAAAACCAAATCTGAACAGTTAAATTTAATGGAACACCTTTAATAATAGTCTGCCATTTATCGATCGCTTTTCGAATATCAATATAATCGCTAGAATTAATATCGTTTACGTTATTAATAATAATTCTATCGATTTCAGTAGCCTCAGGTTCAGGTTGAGGTTCTGGTTCAGGTTGTGGTTCAGGTTCTGGTTCAGGTTCTGGTTCAGGTTCTGGTTCAGGTGCAGCTTCTGGTTCAGGTTGTGGTTCAGGCTGTGGTTCAGGTTCAGGTTGAGGTTCAGGTTGAGGTTCTGGCTCAGGCTCAGGTTCAGGCTCAGGTTCAGGCTCAGGTTCAGGTTCAGGTTGAGGTTCAGGTTCAGGTTCAGGTTCAGGTTCTCCTTCAGGTTCAGGTTCTCCTTCAGGTTCAGGTTCAGGTTCAGGTGAACCAACAATAAGTTTATTTATGTCAAAAGGATTTATAAAATTATCAGGGTTATTATCTGTATCGTCACTATTGTTAATATTCATATTATATAAGTATAAATTAAATAATATAAATTTAAATCTATTATGCTGAATTAGCGTCACCTGAAAAATAATAACTTAATGGTGTATATTTAGGTACAGTAGCTTTATTAATAGAAGCTGTACTTGCGACAGAAGTATTTGCTCCAGCACCATTAATATCGTTAATTTCTTTAGTACCGATAGCATAATTATAATACCATAAATTAGAAATATTACCGTTAAATCCACCATTCATCGCAACATAAACATCACCATAATTTTGTTTAGGTACACCATTAAGAATAAATCTTTTTGCGATAGAACCGTTAATATAAACGTCTAAATGATGATTTCGACATGTAATAATAACATTAACCCATTTTCGATTAGGTATATTATTTACCTCAATTTCTTCTGTAAGTTGATTAAATGTATTCATTTTAACAACTAAAACATGTTGTAAATTAGTAGTGTCTTTAGGTTTTATATACAAACCGGGTGCATTACTTGGGAAATTCATTCCATCAGTATTTAGACTATCGTCACCTTTATGGAAAATATGTTTATATTGTGTAATGTCATATGTATCGGTTTCATCAATATATAACCATACAGACCAAGTAAATTCGATACCACCATCTTCATTTTTTGAGCGCATTATAGTAGTACCATGTTCGCTGGGGTCTTGTTTAATAATCATCATTTGATTAGCATCAATCATACCGTCAATTAAATGAGGAGTTGGGGATGGTCTATAAAAACTATAAATAATTTGTATACTAAAATTTAAAATTAGAATAAATGCAAAAAGAATTAATACTAAAAATGCTACATTTGAAATCATAGAATTAGAACTTAAAAAACCATTAGTTGCACCTTGTAAACTGAAATTAGTATTAGCATAATTATCACTCATGTATATATAAATAATTATAAAATAAATTATATATAAATTAATTAAATAGTAACACTTCCTTCCTCTACATTATTTTGTAATAATGTAAATCTAACATTATATTTACTAAAGTATTGACCTATTCCATAATCACCACTATAGCCTCCTCTGTAAATATTCCATGCAGTTTCAGGGTCAATAGGTGTAGTATAATATTTAAATGAAGCTGTAAATCCTGAGAATTGTTGTGTTGCTGGTGAAGGTGTAATAACAACATTAGATTTAGCATCTACATAAGGTACACCAGGTATTAAACAGCTCTTTGCCAATTTACCATTTAAGTAAATATCAACAGATTTTTGTTCGATACTAATAACAAGAGAATTCCATGATTGAATGGGTATATTATATACAGTACATGTATGTGTTAATTTACCTGAGGTTGTTGTATCATAATAACTAATATCGATATCCATTTTATTTTCATATGTTCCTAAAGTAACTTTTAATCCATCGCCACTACCGTCTTGTCGTGTCATTAAAACTTTAGTGCTTCCATAGTTTTCATTCCAATCTTTAATATAAAACCATAAGCTATAAGCGCTATTAACCGAACTATTTTGTTCTAAGTCAGATGAGTTAATTGTAGTTTCAACAGATGCTTCTTCTAAACCTGAAGTTCCTGAAGTGTTAAATACATATTTAACAAGAATAAATAATAAAACAAGCACTATTATAACAATAAATATTGAAGTAGCTTCCATCGTATATTATAATAAAAGAAAATTTTATAAGACAGGTGTGTTTTTATCCTTAAACATATTATAAATTAATGAAATAGTGAATTTAGATAATGGTTCATTATAATAATTTACGTTACATATAGAACCTTCAATACCGTCTTGGTCACCAACTTTAATAGATTGTCGTAAATTCCATGTAGATACATCATATTTTTCGGAAACAATAAGTTCATTATTAAGATGAATATCAACTTGATTTGAATAAACATTAATAACAAAGTTGTTCCATTTTTGTAATTTATAATCTGTAGTTTCATAAACGATATCTTCATTATTTGCACGAGACTTAATTTTAATTCTTAAAGAATTAGTTTGTCCTTTATATTCAATAATAGGTTTATTTCCATAATCTAGTAGAGTTTTATATGTATCGGTATTATATTGTGGATTAATATATATCCAAGATGATAAAGCATAATCATAATCTTGTTCTCCTTCATCAATTTCGAATGTTTTTTTAGGATTAATAGTAGGATATGTACCAATAACATTACTGTTATTTAGTCTAATAGGTTCGTTAACGAGTGTTATAGATTTATGAGTAACTAAACTAATAAAAAAGTTACCAATAATTTCACCAAAAAAATATAGTAAAATAATAATAGTTTCAATAATAAGAATTATATAACTAGTTTTTGGAGTTAAATTATATTCGTTTTGAATAGTATCAATAAAATCAACAATAAGACATGGTATATAAAAAATTAAATTTTTTATAATAGATATGTAAGTATCATCAGAGTCAGATATAGTTAACCCATCGCGTTTAAAAACATCATTAAATATAGCAGCTACTAAAGCTAAACCAAATATTATAATAGAAACAATCCATAAATTTTTTAGAGTTAACCATTGATCATTATTGTAAATAGCATATAATATGTAAAAAAATAGTCCAAATAATAAAAGAAGAATAATTAATTTAATAACTTGGCTAGTTGGAGTAGGTTCATATTTAATATTTTCTTCAGGTTTACCTATTCCACCTACAGCAGCTAAAACATATAATATAGATAAGAAACAAATGAATGTAAATGCATAATATACATATTCTCCAGATATTCCTAAGAAACCAAGTTTATCAATATTACTCCATTCAGGTAAATATTTAAAAAAAATTAGAAAACAAACAATTAGATAAATTATCGAACCTAACAAAAATGTTCCTCGTTTTCCTATAGTACTATTTAAAGTGTTTATATAAATATTTATACTACGTAAAAAAGATGAAATTGGTTTATGTAATTCATTAAAACTTGACATTATATAAATATTGATAAGAATATAATTTTACTTAAAGATTTTCAATTGAAGTTTTTTCGCCATGACAATTTCTACATAATGCAACTAAATTGTCAACGTTGTTACTTCCACCTTGATCTAATCTAATTTTATGATCAACTTCAAAGTGTGCTTGTAATTGTGATTTACAATTGGCACAATGCCAATTTTGTTGAGCAGCTACCCATTTTTTTTTAGTTTCACTAACTGAACGCTTTCCTGAACCACCTGAATGCATCATTCTTTTTTCTTGAGGACTTACACCAAAGGATGATAATGCAGAAGCACCTGTTGTTAAGTTAAAAATTGGATTTAAAATAGACATAGCATCTTTATCAACAGGTGCAAATTTAACTAAATTACTTGCTTGCATGAGCATATGTTTCCCTTGATTTGGACTTTTTCGAACTAATAAGTAGAAACACAATCCTAAAAAGCAGTAAAATGTAATTTCATAGTATTTTTTATATGATTTTATAAAGAGTTTACCTTTTTCAATAAGTTTTCCTTCATAATATGTGTTAGCTACAAAAAATGAAGTAACTAATAATATAATACTTTCAATCTTCATATATTATTAGTTTATTTTATAATTTTTTTAATTTTTAAGATAAGAATTATTATTAAAATATATATTATTTTTGATAGATCGATGCCTAGTATTTTACTAAAATAACCATTGTTATTTTGTTCATCTGTACTTAAAATACATCGATTATCAAATAGTAGCCATAATGTAGGGATTATGACTAATATTCCTAATGGTATATACATTAAAGTAATATTTTTTATAAAAATAGATAATATTAATAAAATTAATAAAAACCAGTGACATATATCTAAAGCAAATCTATAATTATAAAAAATTGAAATATAAAATATTAGGTGGATAAATAAGGCGAACGCAATATAATAATAATCATAATTATTTATTTTTTTATTAATAAGGATATATATTAAAAAAATGTCAATAAAAAATGTAAAAATGTATAATATAAATCTTTCTAATTTATTTCTCATATATTATTATAATATTTTTTGTAAATCTACATAAAGATTATTAATATCAATTATTTTGTAATTGTTGAAAAGATATTTAAATAAAATTTTTTCAATATTTTGATGTATTTTTTTGATTTTATTGATATTTTTGATATTTACTAATAAAAAAGACATATAAATAGATAAAAATCCCCAAATATCTACATTTTTTATGAATGTTTTTTCAAAATATGTTCTATGGTCGAAAACTCCATTTTTCATATGTTGAATAATTGAATTCGCACAAAACGAGAAAACAACATCGCGAGGGTTTTTATTTCCAGTAAATTTTGAGAATATTTCTTCCAAATATTCAAAATGTCCTTCTCCATAAAAAGGAGATATATTATCATCAAAATACTTTTGGATAAATAATGTAAGGTTTGATACATCATTACCATTCATATTCATGTATTCAACTAAATTTTTTAAAAACATAGTATTAAGTAGAATACTAGTAAATGGATAATTAAATTGGACTGATTTATTATAGATATGATAAGGTAAATCTTTATTAATAACAGCACTTAATCCCCAGTCAATTAATTTTAATTTTTGTTCATCACCTATAAGAACATTGGTATCTTTAATATCTAAATGATAAACATTAATATTATTCATGGGTACAATACCATGTTTTAAAAAATTAATTAAATTTAAATTTAAATTAGAAAAAATATCATAATCATATGTAATATCTTGATATATAAAGCTTTCTAAAGTTTTACCTCCATATGGAAATTGTAATATTTTTAAGTTATCAATACGTTTATTAATTGTTTGTTTTGAATAATGTTTTTTGGATAGTGTTTTACATTTTTTGTTAAATTGTTTTAAATCCTTCTTTGTGAGTTTTTTTGGTGTACAATATTGAATAGAAAAAATAAAATAATGTTTCCAATTCGGTATTTTAGATACTAATTTATGTATTTTTTTGTTATTGTTATGTTCTCTTTCGGCATTTTTTTGTGTCATCAATTTACTAATTATATTTTTTGTATTAGTATTTTTAGACTTACATTTTAATGGTGGTACAAATAAACACCCATATCCACCTGAATCAATAACTTTACCTCCTTTAATATTCATAACTATATATTACGAATATAATATTATTCATTATACAGAAAAATAGTAAATGAAATTAAAGAAAAGAATAATGCTGAATATATATATTTCTTTTTAATAAGAATGTTTTCAAAATTTTTCTGTATTTTTGGTTTATAGTTATCATAATAAATTTGATATGCTTCTTTTAATGTAATTTCTGGTTTATTTAAAATGACATTAATTCTGTTATGTATGAAATGTACCCATCTAGTAAAACTATCTCTAGAATCTAAATAAGGTGTTACAGGATATTTATTTAACATATTACTAAAATGATTTGAAATTTCATCATGTGGTAAAAAAATAGGTAAATTTTGAATAAAATCATAATATTTTTTTTTTGTCACATTATTTGGTGTATTAGGATATGTTACTGCTATACTGTATAAAACAAACCAATAATGTGGTCCCCATACTTTAGAGTCAAGGTTCATACATATAAAACAATATAAATATTATCTATAATAAACATATAGGATGAGTAAAATATTATATTGTAACAATTGTGGAAAACAAGGACATATATCAAATGATTGTAAAATGCCAATAACAAGTGTCGGTATAATATTATTAAGATATGAAGATAATTTACCAAAGTTTTTGTTTGTTCGTAGAAGAGAAACATTTGGTTATAGTGATTTAGTACGAGGGAAGTATCCTATATACAATAAATCTTTTATTCAGAATTTAGTAAATGAGATGACTATAGAAGAGAAGAATGAAATAAAAAAAACATTAAAAGAAATAGAAACTGAAGGGAAAGATCCAAACGAAACAATTTTAAAAAGGTATTACACATATATTAAAAGTAATCGTGATATGGGGTATGATGATATAGATTTATCTAATATAATAGATACTAGTAATACAAAATGGAAAGAACCTGAATGGGGATTTCCAAAAGGGAGAAGAAATTATCAAGAGAAGGATTTAGATTGCGCTTTGAGAGAATTTGAAGAAGAAACTGGGTATATGCGGAATGAGATTACATTAATAGAAAATTTAATACCATTAGAAGAAATATTTACAGGGTCTAATTATAAAATATATAAACATCGTTATTATTTAGCTAAATTGAATGATGATAATAATGTAAAAGTGAATACTTTCCAAGAAAGTGAAATATCTAAAATGGAATGGTTTAATAAAACAAAAAGTTTAGAAAATATAAGGCCATATAATGTAGAAAAAAAGAATATTGTAAACATAGTTGATGATATATTGGAGTCAACGTTATTTTATTTTTCTTCGTAACAATATTTATAATATAATCAATATTAAATTATAAATATAATTATATAGTATGGAGACAATTAAAGATAAAAAGGATAAAAGAAAAAAAAATAAATTTATTTTAGACCGTGAAAAAATAGAAAAAAGCGAATTAGAAAAAGTGAAAGATAATGATTTATATCCAAATATAAATGATCCTAATTTTTCATTAAAAATTGCATCAAAAAAAGAATTTAATGATTCAAAAATTAATACAGAGATTATAACAAATATAGAGGATTTTAAACAAATGGCTGATAATATATGCTTTAAAGATTATGAAATAGCACAACACCAAAAGTTTGTAAAAAACTTTATTTCATTTCAAACACCTTATAATAGTTTGTTATTATTTCATGGTTTAGGAAGTGGTAAAACATGTAGTGCAATTGGTGTTTCTGAACAAATGAGAAAGTATATGACACAAATGAATAATAATAAAAGAATTATAGTAGTCGCTTCACCAAATGTACAGAAAAATTTTAAGTTACAATTATTTGATGAAACAAAATTAAAAGAAGTAAATGGTGTTTTTATGTTAAATAATTGTACAGGAGATAAGATATTAAAAGAGATAAACCCTACAAATACAAAGGGATTAAAACGCGAGGATATAATCAAATCTGTTAATAGTTTGATACAACAAAAATATGTATTTATGGGTTATACTCAGTTTTCTAATTATATTGAAAAAAAAATGGAAATTAGTACAAAAGTTAAAAATAGAGAACAAGTAATAATAAAAATTCTTAAGAAAACTTTTGATAACAGATTATTAATAATTGATGAGGTTCATAATATTAGATTATCTAATGATAATAAATTAAAAAAAATAGCGAGTAATATGTTTAAGATAGCAACGCATTCAGAGAACTTTAAAATGCTGTTGTTGTCAGCAACTCCAATATACAATAACTACAAAGAAATTATTTGGTTATTGAATTTGATGAATGTAAATGATGGTAGAGGATTAGTATACAAAAATGAAATATTTGATGAAGACGGAAACTTTTTGATAGATGATGAAGGAGATGAAATTGGAAAAAAATTATTAATGCATAAAGCAACTGGATATATATCTTATGTTAGAGGTGAAAATCCATATAGTTTTCCATTTCGAATTTTTCCTATGAACTTTGATATTTCAAGCTCAACTAAAAATCCTAATTTTAATTATCCTATTAAACTACTAAATGGTAAACGCCTTACTCATAAAATAGAACATGTAGATGTATATTTAAATGAAATAGGTGAATATCAGGAGCAGTTATACAATAAAATAATTGAACCATTTAATGTTATTGATGAAGATGAATTTGAAAAAAATGATATGGATACATTTGGCTATACGAAATTAACTAATCCTATTGAAGTATTAAATATTGTATATCCACAAATTGAGGATGTTGATGATTTGGATATTAAATTATCAATTGGTACTAAGGGATTAAAAAACACTTTTGAATATAAAGAAGTTTTATCTGGTAATCCATATATAACTGACTTTGAATATAAACAATCAATACGAGAGAAATATGGACGATTTTTATCACAAGATGAAATTGGTAAGTATAGTGGAAAAATAAAAAAAATTTGTGATTGTATTAATACTAGTAAAGGTATTACATTAATTTATTCACAGTATATTGACGCTGGTGTAATACCTATGGCGTTGGCATTAGAGGAAATGGGCTATATTAGATATGGAGATACCAAAAACTTATTTAATGATGAATATAGAAATAAAAATAAAATATCTAGAATAGACGCATTAACTGGTGTTAGGGAGGAAAAAATGAAAGGTAAAAAATTCTCTCCAGCTTCATATATGATGATTACAGGTAAACCATCATTATCTGCTAATTGGCTAGATGATTTTAAGATTATAACAAAGCCTGAAAACAAAGAAGGAGAGAAAATTAAAGTTGTTATTATAACAAGAACTGGTTCTGAAGGTCTCGATTTTACTAATATTAGAGGTATACATATTATGGATCCTTGGTATAACATGAATAGAATTGAACAGATTATTGGAAGAGGTATTCGTTTTTGTAGTCACAAGAGTTTTGATGAATTTGAACATAGAAATTGTTGTATATATCTACATGGTTCAATCGGTCAAAATAAAGAAAAAGAAACAGCCGATTTATATGTTTATAGATTAGCAGAAAAAAAATCAGTAAAAATTGGAAATGTAACACGCGTATTAAAAGAAGTTGCTGTTGATTGTATATTAAATATTTCTCAAACTAATTTTTCATTTTCAAATATGGATGGATTAAAAGTCAAACAAATGTTATATGACGGAAAAGTTATTGAATTAGAAATTGGTGATAAACCATTTAGTTCTATGTGTGACTATAAAGAAAGTTGTGAATTTAAATGTAGTAATATTTTTAGTGATAAAATACGTGAATTAGACGATGTAACTGATATTAATTTATCAACATATAACGAAGAATTTATTTCAGCAAATGCTAGTTTAGTTATACAAAAAATTAAAATGATGTTTTCTCAAAAATATTTTTATAGAAAAATAGATTTGATTGCTGAAATTAAAGCAACTACTAAGTATAGTAATTCAGAAATAATTTATGCTTTAGATGAAATCATACGTGATGGTAATGAAATTTTCGTTGATAAATATCATAGATTAGGTAAACTAGTAAACATCGGTGAAATGTACATGTTTCAACCATTAGAATTAGTTAATCATCAAGTAAGTATGTTTGATAGACAAACACCTATTGATATTAAACACCCCTATATAAAAATTGTTAATGATGCGTCTCCAGATGAAAATGAAGTAATAAAAGACCAAAAAAAAGATGTTAATGGTGATGATAAAGAATCTAGTACTGAAAGTAATAAAAATAATAAAAGTATTTGCCCCATTTTTGATAAAATTGTAGCTGAATATGAAAATATTTATGATTATAATGTTAATGAAACTAAATATTCTTTTGCGATGAAAGAATTAATTGATGTGTTGGAATTTGATAGAGAAACAATAAAATTAATATTATTAACTCATTTATTAGATAATCTTTCTTTTAATGAAAAAGACAAGCTACTTGAATATATTTGTAACTTAAAGTCAATTAAAAATGAATTACAACAAATTATAAAAGATTATTTTGAAGATAGAAAGATTAGTAATAAAGTATTAACAGGATTTTTATTTTATAATGATGCTAATTATGAAATATTAATTAAAAAAACAAATAACTCTAAAATTTATTTTATTAAAGCTAAGCAAGGTGAAAAAAATAGTTTGTTAGGTTCAATAAAAGATAATTTTTTATTCAGTTCTGATGAAATTAAAAGTAATTTTGGAAATAAAATTGGATTGTTACTTAATGTTAAAAACAAATCATTACAAAAATATGAGTTGTTATTTAAAATAAAGGATATGAAACAAGAAAGAACAACTGGTGCTAGATGTGACCAATATACTAAAAATGACAAAATAAATTTATTAAATGAATTAGTTACAAACTTAGATGAAACTATTGCTAATTATACAGGTAACAATATGAAAAAAATACCCATAGATACATGTTATTTTATTGAATTTTTATTTAGATACATGGATTATAGTAAAATTGGAAATAAAAAATGGTTTTTAGATGCAGAACGATCAATATTAAATAAGTTAGAAAGGAGGATTAAACTATAATTTTAAATATTTTTATATATTATTATTTAAAATTGAAATGAATATAAATAAAATATTATACTTAATATATACTTAAATGTCAACAAAAAAGATTGAATTAAATATAATGTCAAAGGATAGTGATGATAGTACAATTCCACCACCACCACCACCTAAAGATGATGATGATTCATCTAGTGATGAAGAAGAAAATACTACAAAATTTGTACCAAAATCACCTGATACTCCTCCTCCATCACCTCATACACCAGAAACTCCTCCTCCTCCATCACCTCATACACCAGAAACTCCTCCTCCTCCATCACCTCATACACCAGAAATTCCTCCTCCATCAGACGCTGTAAACGAACAAGATAATACTGATGATGTACAACAAGAAAAACAAGACAATCAAAACATGAATAAAAATAAAAAAGGGAAAATTTCTGATACAGATGTGGGTATATTTCAACCAATAATTGGAGAAACAAATATTATACTTCCATTAAAAGCAGTTGGTAAACATATAAAGGAAAAAATTACTAAAAATATTGCTATAAAAATAGAAGGTAAATGTAACGGAGATGGATTTGTAAAAACTGGTAGTACTAAAATTGTTACATATTCAAATGGTTTGTTAGTGAATGGAGATATTAAATATAAGGTTGTTTATGAAGCTTATGTGTGTAATCCTGTTGACGGACATTTAGTTAATTGTAATGTTAACAACGTTACAAAAGCTGGTATTCGTGCTACTGTAACTGATGGCGAAGATACACCCCTTGTTATATTCATAGCTAGAGATCACCATTATAATGATACAAACTTCTTGGCAGTAAAAGAAGGGGATAATATTAAGGTTAGGATAATTGGAAGCAGATTTGAATTAAATGATACATATATTTCAATTATAGGCGAATTAGCGAAGCAGAAGATTAATGTAAAACCACGTCTAAAATATAAGAAGTAATTTAATAATTAACTTAATTATTTTTAATTATTAAATTATTAACGATTATGTTTTCTAATTCTTTTTTTTGATTTTCCTCCACTTGGATGATGTGGTTTTATTTTATTTGTTGCTTTTAATGCTATCTCATCAAAATTAAATGAGGGGTTAATTACAGGTGTTTTACCATCAGATCTTATTGTAGCAAGATCATTATTTGCTCCTAAAGGTTCTGATTTATATGCTCTATTAACCACAGGTACATAAAGCATGTTATCATTCGCATCGTTTATATTTAAATTTAATTTAGTTGGTTCAACACCGCCTTTTCTTCTTCTAGTTTTTCTAGTTTTTCTAGTTTTTCTTTTATTTTTTCCATATTTACAATATTGTTTTTGTGAAAAACCTTTTGGTTTTTTACAATTAATACTTTTTTTATATTTTCTAGACCACTTTTTTTTAGACTTTATCGCCATTTATATAATGTCAAGAATATTTTTTACATATACCATATGTTTTTCTGTGAAAAGGAGATAAACCATGTTTTTCTATACCATCTCTATGTTTTTTAGCTGCATAACCTTTATTAGTATTAATAGAGTAATTATCAATTAAATATGGATTATTTTGACATAATTCATCAATATAGTTATCTCTTTCAACTTTAGCTAAAATAGACGCAGCTGCAATAGAACAATATAAATTATCACCACCTTTAATAGTTTCATAATTAATATGGTAAAGTTCGCATTCATCAGTTACATAAGTGATAGGTTTAAAGTAGTTACCATCAATCAAAAGAAAATAATTATCTTTTTGTGATTTTTTAATAACATCTTTAATTGATTTATGCATGGTTTGCATGGTAGCTTGTAATATATTAATATCATCAATAAGTGACTCATCAGCATAATTGACAGAATAGTATAATGCATTTTCCTTAATGTAGTTATATACTTCTAATAGCTTTTTCTTTGAAGAGAATTTTTTACTATCCTTTAAAATAGAAAAATTAAAATTTTCATGTGGTAAAATAACAGCAGCAGCATATACTCTACCTAACAAAGGACCTCTACCAGCTTCATCAACACCAATTTCAAAAATATTACTATCATTATTATAAGATTTATTAAGTGTATTATCCATAATGTATTTATTCTTATCTGTTTAAATTTTTTCGCTTTATAATGTATATTATGAAATTGAGACATTTTCACATATTACTTATTTTATTATTTGTATTAGCATTATGCCCTCTTTTAGGAGGATATTGTGGTGCTGAAGGTTTAACAAATATAGAAGAACATTTAAGAAAAGAACATAACACAGGAGGTAATTATAATAGTTATAACACAGGAGGTAATAATAATGATAATAATGATAATAATGCTAATTACAGATTGGCAGAACGTATGGATAATTTAGAAAGAAGTATGAGAGAACAATCAACACAGTCACAGCAATCAACACAGTCACAGCAATCATCTCAATCTGATACAGGTTCAAAGAGAGAACAACCTACCAATATGATGTTAGATGGAAATACACAAAATACACAAAGTGCTGGAAGTACAGCATTAGATAATGTAGGGGGGAATATGCGTTCAATAGGAGCTTTAGAAAATAACAAAATACCAGAACATAATCATTTAGAAGAAAGTAAGTGTCCTGCATGCCCACCATGTGGAAGATGTCCTGAACCTTCTTTTACATGCAAGAAAGTCCCAACTTATACATCTGGAAATAATAATAATTTACCTAGACCAATACTATCTGATTTTAGTAGTTTTGGTATGTAAATTCGTGAAAATATATAAATACTAATATTATAATTTATATATTTGATGGTAGAAATGAATAAAGTTGCATTAATAACTGGCATAACAGGTCAAGATGGTTCATACTTAGCAGAATTATTATTAAGTAAAAATTATATAGTTTGGGGTGTAATAAGAAGATCATCTGATATAAATACTCACAGAATAGACCATTTATATGAAAATAAAAAGTTAATTTTGAAGTATGGTGATCTTTCTGATTCAACAAATATAACAGGGATATTGTTAGAAATAAAGTCAGCATATGAGCATCTAGATAGACTAGAAGTATACAATTTAGCGGCTATGAGTCATGTAAAAGTATCATTTGAAATGCCTGAATACACAGGAAATGTAGATGGTTTGGGAACGTTAAGAATATTAGATGCGATATTAAAAACTGGATTAAAAGATAAAACACGCTTTTATCAAGCATCAACGTCAGAATTATATGGAAAGGTACAAGAAGTACCTCAACGAGAGACTACGCCATTTTATCCAAGAAGTCCGTATGGTGTTGCAAAATTATACGCATATTGGATAGTAAAGAATTATAGAGAATCGTATGGTATGTTTGCATGTAATGGAATATTATTTAATCATGAGTCGCCAAGAAGAGGGCCTACATTTGTTACAAGAAAAATTACACGTGGATTAGATATGATATTAAGAGGAGAAAGAAATGAACTAGTACTCGGTAATTTAGACGCAAGACGAGATTGGGGGCATGCAAAGGATTATGTTGAAGGAATGTGGAGAATACTTCAAAGTGATAGAGCAGAAGACTATGTATTGTCAACAAATGAGTATCATTCTGTACGTGAATTTGTTGAAGAAGCATTTAAACTAAAGGGATATAGTATAAAGTGGAGAGGAACTGGTATAAATGAAGTAGGGTATGATGAGAACACAGGTAGAGAATTAATATTTGTATCAGAAAAGTATTTTAGACCTGCGGAAGTAGAAGAATTATTGGGTGATTCGACAAAAGCACAAACGGAACTAGGATGGGTACCCCAAGTAAGTTTTTTAGATTTAGTAAGAGATATGGTAGAAAATGATTGTAATTAAATATAGTAAATATATATAATGATACCATTTATTATAGCAACATTAGCACCGTTAGTAAATTCAATTCAACTAATTCCCCAAGTATATAAAACTTATATAACAAAAAGTGTAAACGATTTATCATTATATTCTTTATCACTCATTCTTATAACTAATTTGCTTTGGTTGTTACATGGGTATTTTATATTTGATATTTCACTAATTACAGCAGGCATATTTAGCACTACAATAAATTTAGTACTATTAATAATGTATTTTGTTTACAGAAAAAAATGATCAGATTAAATAAAAATCATAAAATTTTTATTTAATAAACTACACTACTCTACAGCCACACACTTTTTATCAATCAATATTGATTCACATTTATCACTCTGTGGTACAATTTTAATAACACCTTTACTTTTATGTTTATGTATTGGTTCAGTACACCCTAAATGACTTTTTTTAGTTCTTTTAAACTTAAATAATTGTTTTTTAGTTTTTTTGTTTTTGTTACAACGTGCTCTAAAATGTTCATATCGCTCTTTAACATCATCATATGTTAATCCAGATGTTTTATGTAACATTTTATTAATAGTTTCATGTAAATTGTAAATGTATATAGAAAATGTGTGTCTATTTTCCATACATTTCATGGTAATAGGCATAGCTTTGAAATTTTGTTTTAGATTAATACGACAATATTTACATGGTAAAATATGTTTTAATGATTTAATGAATTTCATATATTCGATTTTTTGTTTATTAGTAGGATTGACAGGATAATTAAAACTCATAGTATGTAAAAAATGCCATAATGAAGGACCCCAAACAGTTGTTAACATACCATCTCCACTATTATAGTGCTTATCGTTATAAATCTTTTTAGTCTTATTATGTATTTTTTTCTTATTTTTGTATGTTTTCATCTTAAACTATAAAGAGAATAAAAAAATATAAATTATTATAATTTAGATAATAATTTTTTTTTTACAAATTCAGGTTTTTGTGTAATATTTTTTGTAATAATACTACTATTATTATCATTAGATTGATTTGATTTATTATTAAATTTATTATTGAATTTTTTATTAATATAAATAATTTTTTCGAAGTATTTATTATCATCAATAAAATCATATTTCTTTATATCTGTTAATTTACCGTTTGACTCTCTGAATATCATGTTATAATTATATATTATTAATTATTTAATTCGTTTGACAATATATTATTTTATTGATAAATAATATAATGAATTTGATAGCCTCTTTACTTAAAGCAATAACTGATTATAAGGGGGTTGTTATTATTTTAGGAATCATAGTATTTTTTATATTGTTAACAATATGGGTGTACAGAAATCATGTCGTTCCTAAACTAAAACCATCTTTTGTAGAGAATAGAGAATTTGAACATGATGGTGATAATGAAATTAAACACAAAGAAGCAACATTAATGTATTTTTATGCTGATTGGTGTCCTCACTGTAAAGCAGCTAAACCCCATGTAGATGAAATAAAATCTATTTATGACACCACAACATCAGGTAAAAGAGTAAATGATTATGCTATAACTTTTGAATATGTTAATTGTTCTGATGATTCAAATACAGAAGTTACACAAAAAATGGATAAATATGGCGTTGAAGGATTTCCAACAATAAAACTAAAATATGACGGAAAAATTGCAGACATGGATGCGAAACCAGATAAAGAAACAATTGAACTATTTTTAAATACTATGTTAAAGTAATTATAACTTAACTTTACCACCTGATAATAGACTATATAAATACATTATAATTAAACCTATAGGAGCTGATAAGGGTTCATAATAATTTAAATACATCCAAATACAGACAAGGATCACCGAAACAATTGACTGTCTTGGTAACGCAGCATAACATCCAAGTGTTCTAAAATAGATCCAAATTGACGAAAAAATAAGTGAAATATAAATCTTTTGTTCAAATGTTAAATAATCATCTAAAAGCATTATAAAATTACGCTAGAAAATAAAATCGAAAGTATCCAATCTCCATTAAACGCATAGCTTCATCCCTTGATTTTTCTTGATTTTTTCCTGTACTTATTAGATGATTATATATAGATTTTGATCTAGATAATCTCCATAAATAACCAACAGGCATTATTATTATTAAGAAAGTAAATACTTTGTAATATATATTTTTATCGATTTTTAAATTTAGTAAGCAAATTATAATACATAACACACATAAATATAAAAATACATGAATAGCTACACTAATAAATACATCAAGTGACAATAATCTTGAATATTCACTTTTAGGATCTATAGTCTCAAAAAAAGTTTTTGTGAAAGTATTACACATTATTCCCATATAATTTATATAATTATTAAAAATTATATAAATCCATTAAATATATTAAATATATTATATAAATCCATTAAATATATTAAATATATTATATATATTATGGATAACTTAGTAAGTGACCCTTTTGGAACACACAGACCGTGTTTAGTTGATTTGGTTAAACATACAACAGGGAATATTATTGAGTTTGGATGTGGTAATTCAAGTACCGTATTAATTAGAGATTTAATAAAAAATACAGATAGAAAACTTATTTCTTTAGAATCTAATTTAGAATGGTTAAATAAATTTAAACATTTAGAAGATGAAAATCATAAATTATTTCATATTAATGCTGGAAATGTTGATAATGATGAAACTGGTAAAAAATGGATAGATTTTATAAAAAATAACACATTAATAAATAATTTAGATTTTGAAGTTTGTTTTATTGATCAATCTCCTTGGGCTGCTCGAACACATAGCCTTAATTATTTTAAAGATAAATGCCAATTCATTATAGTTCATGATGTAGATTATTTTCCACTTAATAATAAATGGGGAAAAATTATAAATGAAACTCATAACAATAGAAGTATTAAACGTGATATGGATTTTTCAGATACGGTAAAACACTATAAGGTTTTTTATCCTCCATTCAAATATTATGCTTGTCCTACAGGACCTCCTACGTTATTATGTAGTAATATTTTAACTGATAATCAATTTAATAACATGTGTGTGAATATTGACTATGAAAAATATTATAGTTAAACTCATACTATTTGTTCCATTAATTATTTAAGATAGAATGATATTCCAAAAAAAGTCTAGTATATTCTTCTCCTTTATCAAGTAATAATTTTCTATTATTTTTATCTAATAAAGAAGTCATCGAATATACATCAATTCCTTGAGTATACAAATTAATAATATGTTTAATATTATTATCATTATTATCATGTATTTTTCTTGTTAATTTTTTTATAAGAGTACTAAATATTTCGCTTATATCAGAAGTATCATCTAACTTTGTAATAAATGTAGGTTTATGTAAATTTTTAAATGCTAAAATAGTATCTGTGTTTTCAATATTACTATTTTTGATACATAAATCTAATGGGAAATTATTAGTTGTTCCGCCGTCAAGATATAACGTATTATCTATGTATGGAGGTGTAAATAAAAGAGGTAAAGCACATGTCATATGTACAGCATCAACTATTTTTAGGTCTGGATGTGTTTTGTAACTAAAATCAACAGTTTTAAATTCATTAATATCTGTTGTTATACCATGTAATTCAATATTCGTTTTCTCAAATAATTCTCGTAATGTTACATCTGTAGTAAAATTTTTTGCTAGTAATAAAGGTGATAAAGATTTTTCCCATAGTTCAGTACCAAATATCCCTTTTTTAGTTATAATATTATATATTGCTGTTGATGGTTTAATATTAAAAATTTTTTCCCATGGTCTATATATTATATAATTCATTATATCTTTAAAATCATATTTTAATGCCACACATAATGCATTAATATACCCAATTGACACTCCATATACTGTTTTAATATTATTAATATCAATATAGTTTTCTTTTAATAAATAATTGATAGATGATGTTTGAGATAATCCAACAGGACCTCCACCACTAAAAACAATATGTTCGATATTCATAAAAATAAAAAATATTTAAACATTTTTTTTCTAACTCAAATACATTAATATAATGTCATCGATTTTTGAATTAAATAAGGAAATTGAAGAAATTGGAGATAAAATAAATTTAGATGATTTATACGAAAAGAAAAAGCAGACTGATTTAAATAAACTTGAAAATTACAAAAAAATTTTAAAACGCATACATTTAAAAATAAAAAATGCATCTAGACAAAAGAATGATAATCAATTTTTATGGTTTGTAGTTCCTGAAACAATATTGGGTGTACCCAATTATGACCAAGCTGCTTGTATTGCATTTGTATTAGATAAATTAGATGATAACGGATTTTTAGTTAAATATATACATCCTAATACCATCTTTATTTCTTGGAAACACTGGGTACCTGGATATGTAAGAAATGAAATTAAGAAAAAGACTGGTGTATCTGTTGATGGTTATGGCGAAGTAGTTGGAACTATCGATGGTGAAAATATCGAAAGTAGAGATCCTAATAATATTATATTTACACCTAAAAATGATAAAAAAACAGATAAAGGCAAAGATTTTAAATCAATTAAATCATATAAGCCAACAGGATCTATATATAATAATGATTTGTTAAGTAAATTTCAAAAGTAAATAATTATAAAAATTAATTAACTATTTATAATTATTTAGTGATGTGATATTGATATTCGTCTTATGTTTCTTTCTTCTGTTTAAGATTACATCTAACCATACTAGATAGGTTATGTCTTTCAGTATTTCCGTTATCATCTTGGACTGAAATAGTAGGCTCTCCAAAACCGTTGCTGCTATTTACATATGTGACTGTATATGTGCGAAAATCCTATGTTCCTTTTTTGACATTTTTCTATATTGTTTATTTCCTGATTTTCATTTCTTGGATGTCATTTGTTATCTCTTTGGCCATATTGGTGGTACCACACATCTTCGCAGTTCTCTTTCGAATGCCACGGTATATTTACCTGATTTTAGGTGTCGGATTTGAAGAGTTCTATTATTACCAGGAATATTAGCATTACCGTCATACCCTACGACTTCATATCTATCTCCTGTTATACCTATTTTGACACAATCTCCCTTTCGATAAGAATTCCCTCCTTTTTTTTTCATACGGCGAGTTTTACTTCTTCTTGAAGTTTTAGACTTTTTTTGTCGTCTAGTGCTACTTTTTCTAGTTCTTTTACCACCAGTTTTGGAGCGTCTTAAACCTGCTCCACCACCTACGAATGATCTTCTTAAACCTGCTCCACCACCTACGAATGATCTTCTTAAACCTGCTCCCATTATGTATTATATTTAGAAAATTTTTAAATAGTATTGAGTAGTTTTTCTTGTATTTCTATTTCACGTAATTTATTTCTTTCAAGTATCTTTGAATATATAATCGATTTATAAATATTAATGCCCTTAATAAAATCAGTTTGACAATCAATATATAATTGGGTAATTATTTCCCGTGTTTTTTTAAACAACTCGTCTAATTTTGTTTCTGGAATATTTTTCTTTAATTTAACGATAGTTGATTGTGTTTTTTCATTAAAAGTAAAGTCAAACACTTCTTTTAAGATAATAACTAATAAATCATATTTAGCAAATGTTTTTGATATAGTTTGATTTAAATGATTAGCATATTTTTTAAAGACAAAGTCACTATCAGGGCCAAATTTTATTTCTGTGTCTTGGACTTGTGTAGTACATAGTGGGTCATTAGTATAATCTTCAAGCTTAATATCTGAAAAAGATTTTATTTCTTCACCAGGTGTTTCATTTTTATTAGTAAATGCTTTATACATATTAATAATAACACTTTTATATTCAGCTTCAGATTGAGGAGACATTTCAAACATTTTAGTAGTGAAATTATATTTATCTTTAAATAAATCTTCTAATTGATTAATACCATATTCTTCATTTAAATTTTTTCCATTATATGAACAAAACGCGGGTTCTTTTCCGCCTCTTTGGTTTAATTTAAAATCATTAACTTCTTTAGGAATTTGATTATCTTGTTCGGTAGGTTGTTCGGTAGGTTGTTCGATAGGTTGTTCGGTAGGTTGTTCGGTAGGTTGTTCGGTAGGTTGTTCGGTAGGTTGTTCGGTAGGTTGTTCGGTAGGTTGTTCGGTAGGTTGTTCGGTAGGTTGTTCTTTAGTTTCATCTGGAGTTTTTTGTATTGGAATTTCTAGATTTCCCATTAGTTTTTCATCAAATAATTTTTTTAATATTTCAATTCTAATATCACAAATATTTTCTAATTTATGAAATTTCATATTTAAATGTGTTGATTCATCATTAACACGGTATGTTTCTGGATTTATATTATAAAATCCAAAAATATCAATATTTTCATCTGAATTACCAGAATATGTCGGATTTAGTGTTTTTGATATAGCAGCATATATTTTGAATATTTTAATAAAATACTTTGCTAAACCAGAACATAAACGGTTTTTTCTTGTTTGTTGATTTTTTTTCAGATTATTACCATGTTTAACATAGGTAGTGTCATTAACATTAGTAAAATTAACATCAACTCCTTGTTGTTTTTGTTGTGCAAGGTATTCAAGTTGAACTGTATTTAAATTTTTATCTAAAATATCCTTTGTTAAAATTTCAATTTTACTACAATAAGAATCATCAAATAAATTCGTCATGTCTTCAAAACTAAGTGATGTAGCATAATTACCAGCTATATCATTTATTTTTTCTAATAATTCTTTTTTTCCATTATCAGATAATAATTGTCCTGTTGATTGAGAATTACCCATATATAAATACATTATAATTTTTTTATATCCGAATGACTATTAAATAATTAATTAAATAATTTAAAATAAAATTGATAAATAATATTGTTTTTAATTGTATATCACAAATGGAACGGACAAAGTCTCAAACAAAAAAGGTAAAAAATACACCACTCAAAAAAGATTTGTGGAACCAGTTTGATAATGAATTCAATAAAGATACCCATATTGAGTGTGTGTATAGAAGCGAAGGACAACGTGAAGAATGTGACGTATGTAAGTCGTCATTATGGTTTTCAGAAGAAGGGTTTTTGACATGTACGAATTCAAAATGTGGTATAATTTATAAAGATATTATTGACTATGGTGCAGAATGGAGATATTATGGTGCAGATGATAATCAAAATTCAGACCCAACAAGATGTGGAATGCCAATTAATCCTTTACTTAAAGAATCATCTTATGGGTGTAAAATTATGGGAGGTAATTCAAATTATGAAATGCGAAAAATAAAAAGATATACAGAATGGCAGTCCATGCCATATAAAGAGAAATCTCAATATGACGAATTTCAAAGAATAACCATGATGGCAACAAATGCAGGTATTAATAAATATATTATTGATGAAGCAATATCATATCATAAAAAGATTTCAGAACATAAAACCTTTAGGGGTATTAATAGAGATGGTATAATAGCAGCATCAATATATGTAGCATTTAGAATAAATAACAACCCAAGAACAGCTAAGGAAATAGCAGATATATTTCATTTAGATCATTCGGGAGCAACAAAAGGGTGTAAAAATGCTGTTAATATTCTAAACATAATTGAGGAAGATTTAGATGAGAATGAAAAGACAGTATTTGGAGATACAACACCACAATCGTTTATCGTTAGATATTCTAGTAGACTCGGTATTAATAAAGAGTTAACTAAGTTAGCTGAGTTTATAGCATATAAGATACAAAAGGATAATTTAATACCTGAAAATACACCTCATTCAATCGCAGCAGGTATTATCTATTATATATGTTGTTTGTGTGAATTAAACATTACAAAAAAAGAAATACATACTATTAGTCAAATAAGTGAAGTAACTATAAATAAGTGTTTTAAGAAATTAGAAGGATTTACAGATAATCTAATACCACTTACTGTAAAAAAGAAATATCATATAAAATAGGTGTTTTAAGTAATAATATCATATTTTTTTACATTAAAGATATTATTAATGACGATTCCCAAATATGTTTTTATTGTACCATATAGAAATAGAGAAGAACATAAACATTTTTTTTTGAGATACATGAAATATATATTAGAAGATTATCCAAGTGATGATTATGAAATTATTTTTTCACACCAGTGTGATAATAGGCCTTTTAATAGAGGAGCTGTGAAAAATATAGGATTTAAATATGCAAAATATAAATATAAGAATGATTATAAAAATATAAATTTTATATTTCATGATATAGATGTAATGCCATATAAGAAAAATTTATTGGATTATGAGACACAAGTAGGTACAATAAAACATTATTATGGATTTAAGTATGCTTTAGGTGGTATAATATCGATAAAGGGTTCTGATTTTGATTTATTAAATGGATTTCCCAATTATTGGAGTTGGTCGTTAGAAGATAATTGTTTTCAAGAAAGGGCTTTGTATAATAATATAAAAATTGATAGAAATACTTTTTATCAAATTGGTGATTTTCATATACTACATATTCATGATGGATATTACAAGGATTTATCAAAAACAAATCTAGATTTGTATCAATCAGATTCTGGTAATGAAGGTTTGGAAACAATTTACAAAACACAAATAAAAGACGAAATTATAAATGGCACAGATACTAACATTAAGCACACATTTTGTAATATTAGATACTTTGAAACACTATACTCTCATGATAGTCAAATAAAAGCACAAAAGCACGATTTAAGAAATGGAAATAAATTAGGATTACGTTCTAACGTAAGACAAATGAATACATTAATATACAACAAATAATAAATAAAATTATTTAATTATTTTATTTATTATTTAATTAATTTGTGAAGGGATATAATATTTTAATCTATTTTCTCCTCCCATATAGCCATGATAATAACAGTGATAACTAATAATTCCAAAGTTACCAGTTATTTCAAATGTTAAGTTACCAGTATAATGTTGAACATATAAAGGTAAAATTTCATTACTATTTAGAGATACATTAGTAGGTGTACTATGTTTTGTACCAGAAATAATTCTGAAATAAGTAGAAGACACAACAAATCCAAGTGGGTGTGTTGTTGGAATACCCAAAATAGTATATGTACCATTAGTTAATCCAATATAATCATTATTACTATATGGTATTTGATTAAATCTGTATACACCGACAACATCAATATTATTTGTTTGTGGTGATTGTTCAAGTAATTGTATATTTTCAGTTGGAATATTAGGGTTAACAGCAGTTCCTGTATTACTTGGTGTTTGGTCAGGTGCTACAAACATACCTGTAGTTGTAGATGATGAATATCCTATACCATATAAACTAGTATTTATATATGAATTAGCATTACTGTCTTCTATTAAATTACCTAAAGTGTCATATATGATTGGTGTAGTATTTGTCTTAGTATGATCAGCTACAGCTTCAAGTACTATACGATATGTTCTTTTAGAAATCTGTTCAACATTTGTTACTTCGTGTTGGTTTTCATCTGCGTTAACAACCAATTCAAAAACAAACTGGTCACCGTCAACAATCATTACTGGTTGGGGTAAATATGTAGCCCTTAATGAATAATCATTACTTACTACACCATTTACAGTTAGAGGTGTTCCAATCTTAAATCTTTCTCTATGTACCTTATTATCTGCCATTTGTCCTAATATATGTCTTGTAATATTTGTATTTCCTCTATTTAAGTCAGATAATGGTTGTAATGGTGTACCTGAACTTTTAAAAACAGGTAGTATATGTGTGTTATACAAATTGTGTCCTGACCTACCTAGTTCTCTCACAACATCTGATTCATTCTTAAATAGATCTACACCATGAACAGTACCAGTTAGTTTATAGGCTAGATATTTTACAAAATCATATCTAATTAGATTTTGACCAGATAAATCATTTATTGTATTATTATCTAAACCTCTTACAAAGTTGAGATTAGCATTTAATGGATTAATTATTCGTTCGTAATTTACATTATTTTCTGTAGATAAGTTTCCGTTTAGATTGATAAAATATTTCGTATCAGTAGCAAAGAAATTATCAACACTATTAGCATCAGTCTGAAATTGGAATAAATTTCGAAGTGTTGTTGTCTTAATATATATAGAAGCATCAACATCTTGTCCTGACACATCTTTGAAATCTTCTTGAAACAAATCAATATAGATAGATAATGAACTTACATCTAATGCTCTAATTGAGAAAACACCTGGTTGTAGTGGAGGTTCTGGTTCTGGTTCTGGTTCTGGTTGATTTAATGTATATAATGTAATAGCTTCATCAATACTTTCTATTGCTCCTCCATTATTAAAAAATGGTATTGATTCTACATATGCATCAATCATATCATATGTTTTTACATAACTATATGCTGTTACTTTTTCATATCTTCCAAGTATTTTTCTTCTAATATTTTGAAGATTTTTAAAGTTATTGTTCATAGTTTGTTCCTGTACTTGGATTTCTCCTTGTTTAGTACTGATTTCAACTTCCTTAGCATATTTTGGACCATCTACCAACCCAATAAGCTGATTCTCTAATGTATTTAATTGTGTTTTTAAAGTATCTAGTATACTAACACTTTCATCATAAATAGCTTTTGCTGTTGATTCACTTGTTAAACCAGCTGGTATTTGTATGTCAATTATAGCATACATACTTTTTACGTATTTTGAAATGTTGTAAGATGTACTTAACGCACCTAACGATAAAGAGCCTGCTACAAATAACATAGCATTTGTTTCATATCCTCCATCAGCGTCATTAAATGCCCAGTTATGATCAAAGTTTTTATAATTTGTATTAGGATTAGGATTCTTTAATTCATTCGCAATCTTAAAGTTACTTTGTGTATATGTTTGTACTTGTGATAATATATTTATTAATACATTTAATTTTGCGTGAGCTTTTCCTAATGCTGTATTATAATTATCAATACTTAAGTAATCTGTATAAATATCATCTGTTTGTATGGAACCATCTGCTTTAATAATATTATTTGGTATTCCAAATGCATTCTTTAGTATAGTTAAGTTATTAGAAAGTAGTGTTTCTATATCTGCTGTAGGATTATTTCCAATATCAATTAAAACCATTTCTGTTAGAATAGTAGTCAACGCATTAATATTTTGGTTTTTTACCGTAATAGATGCTTGTAAATATGGATCATTAACAGAAAACTTTTGAATTGTTTTAAAAGCCTTCTGTCTTGTGTAATTTAATACTGTATTATTCGCATCAAATGATGTATTTGTAGCAATATCTGTACCACCTATTGATTCTACAATAAAATATTCTGTATGAGGAATATTATCTGGTAATACATACATACCATTTATACTATTCGTAAATGTTTGTCCTGTGTTTTCTATAGTTTGACCTGACAAATTTTTAACTATTATTTCAGCATTTGATATATAACCGTCAAACACAAAACCAGTTATTGATTCAGGCTCAGGCTCAGGCTCAGGTTCAGACTCAGGTTCAGGTTCAGACTCAGGTTCAGGTTCAGGCTCTGGTTGAGGTTCTGGTTCTGGTTCTGGTTCTGGTTCTGGTTCTGGTTCTGGTTGAGGTTCGGGTTCTGGTTGTTTTATACCTTCTATATTTATATTAATTGACTGATCAATATGTGTATTAAAGTTTAATGATGCTATTGTTGATGATGAATCGAATAATGGGTATTTCTTAGTATATGCTACAATTTTTTCGATATTAATCAAAATTGTTAAGTTATCGGAGTTACTGTTTAGTTGTTCTTCTATTAACGATATTATACGTTTTATGTATTCTAACATAAGAGTAGCATAATATTTTGATGCACCCAATATTTGTCCTACAATTATATCTACATTTGTACTATCAATATATGAACCTGATAAATCATTATGTGTAATTAGACTATGAGTATTTATATTTGATGTTAATGTTTCAGCATATCGTGTTATACATTGTTCATATGTCGCATATCCAGTTATACTAGTAGTTATGTTTATAATTGCTGTTAATATAGCATGATGATATGCTATTTCAATTGTATTATATTTATAATTGGCTAGATAATCTGTATATATACTATTAGTACCATTATATCCATGATTAACTGTCAAACCAATATTGCGTTTTAAATTACCGTCTAATAAAGCAATTAAATCTATAATATCATTATTACTAGTTGTTTCTGTTATATTAAGTTCAATCGCCTTGGTTAATATAGTTGTTAATATATTTATATTGGTTTTTATCTCATATGGATTATTTAATCGTTGAATTACAGTCTTTAATGTTTTTGTATTAGCTATTCCTGATGCTATATCATAACCATCCGTTGCAATAGCTTTCATAAATATATGATTATCATTTAATACACCATCGGGTAAATCGAAATAACCATAATTATTTGATGTTGTTTCGCTAATAACATTTGAATATGTTAAATCAGTTAGAGCATAATATTTAATTGTAGAATTTGAAATATAGCCATCAAATATATATGATGTAAGTGCTTCAGGTTCTGGTTCTGGTTGAGGTTCTGGTTGATTTATAATGCCAATTACCGTACTCAAAATACTCTGCATAGAAATATTTTCTATATCATCTGTTGAAGCATAACTTGTTACTGGATTATTCTCAACATATGTTTTTATTTTCTCGAAAGTTCTTGCTTGTGTTTCCAAAGATGTATAACTTTCTATCTTAGCTATATATGCTTTTGCTTTTACTAACCAATCAGCATCTGGTGAATTTTCTGAATATACATTTTCAAGTGTTGTTTGAATACTTTCATTTGATAATGGATAATTTGGTGAATTATTTTCTTTATCAACATGTCCAGGGAATAGCTGTTCAGATAATTTACTTAAAATTTCATCATATGCCATAAATGGTTGACCACCATTCATACCAATATTAACAATTGATGTTACTAAAGTAATGTATTTACCTATTGGTAAATCTTCTATATATTTACTTAAATAATCATCTCTTATATTTTCCTTCTCTAATCCAATATTCCATGCCATCATATCTAATACTGTATCAAAATCAGAGAATATATTCATACTCTTATCATTTGGATTATTATCTTGAATACTTGCTATATTACCAGCATTATGATTTTCAATACGTTTTTCAGTTTCTGTTGCTGCCAAAGTTGTGAAAATATTGATATTATAATTTTCATTATCATTATGCAATTCACTTATATCAAAATTTAACTCATCTCTTGTATCTATCGTAAAAAATGTTTTAAATCTCTTTTCGCCCATCGAATTCTGTGACCCTAAATTTATACCACCAATCGTTTCAACAAAATATGTTTTATTATGTTCTATACTACTAATATCTGTTGACGATATTTTTCTAGAAGGTAATCTATAGTCACCGTATTCATTTGTAGTTGTAGTATCTGTTTCAAAATAACTGTAAACACCATCTTCATTATTACTAGTAAAATCAATTCTTTTAAATATGACTGTTGCATTTGCTATATACCCATCAAATAATAGACCTTCTAGTGGTTCTGGTTCTTTTAATTCTGGTTCAGGCTCAGGTTGTGGCTCAGGTTGTGGCTCAGGTTCAGGTTGTGGCTCAGGTTCTGGTTCTGATTCAGGTTCTGGTTCTGATTCTGGTTCTGGTTCTGGTTCTGGTTCTGATTCTGGTTCTGGTTCTGGCTGTAATAATTGTAAAATTGTAATATTATTTAAATCTTCGGTTGCACTTACAAAAGATATATTATTACTTGTAGGGTCAGTATATGATGATATTCTTTGCAAGTCAGTTAAACTACCTGTTGTTGTTTGACTTGTTCTAGATAAATCATAGCTTCCTAAAGTTCTAACTGTATTTACAATTGCATTCGCTTCTAATACATATGTAAACACAGATGTATCTACATTTGTCAATATACTACCCGTTGCTGTTTGATTAACAGCTGCTTGTATTTTACTTGTATTATTTGTACCACTTGTATAATTAAAAGTATTTTCACGAGTTGTTAATATAGAGGCTGCATCTTCTCCTATTGGGTTCATGAATGTTGATAAATTATTAATTGCAGTATCAAAAGTAACATTAGATACTGTTTGGGTAATAATATTTATAATCGATACAATATTTATATTTGCTGCTCCAAGATTTAAATCTTCGGACTCTTTTGCCAGATAATTTTTATTTATATCTGTTGATTGATCTAAACCTAATATTGTTTTTATGTTACTTTCAATATTAGGTGTTACATTTGTGAATTCAGATAAAATTTCGCTTTCGGTTAATACAATATTTTGGGGTGATACATTTTCTATATGTTTTTCAAATTCGTTTGTTGATATTGTTGATAATATATTTAAGTTGTTATTCATTTGATATGCTGTATCAAAATCAATATCACCATTCTCATTTATTGGAATTCTAATAATTTTTTTGTATGATTTATTTCCCATAGGAACACCTGTAGCTATATCGACACCACCACTAGTTTTCATTAAATATGTTTTATTTGGAATTATTTCATCTGGAAATACAAAATCACCAAAACTATTTGTACTACTAATAATATTTGTAGTAGTGTTAAATTTTTGCGTAGAGCTATTAAAATCATAAAAATATAACGTAGCTCCTGAGATATAACCATCAAATATAATACCTTTAAATGGTTCTGGTTCTGGTTCTGGTTCTGGTTGAGGTTCTGGTTCTGGTTGAGGTTCAGGTTCAGGTTCAGGTTCAGGTTCAGGTTCAGGTTCTGGTTGAGGTTCTGGTTCTGGTTCTGGTTCTGGTTGAGGTTCTGGCTCGGGTTCAGGTTCAGGTTCAGACTCAGGCTCGGGCTCAGATTCAGGTTGAGGTTCAGGCTCAGGTTGAGGTTCGGGCTCAGGTTCTGGTTCAGGTTCTGATTCAGGTTCAGGTTCTGATTCAGGTTGAGGTTCTGGCTCGGGTTCAGGTTCAGGTTCAGACTCAGGCTCGGGCTCAGATTCAGGTTCAGGTTCACCTTCAGGTTCAGGTTCACCTTCAGGTTCAGGTTCAGATTCTGGTTCGGGTTCGGGTTCATCATTTAAGTCATATAATGCTTGTGTTTTAAACGCTTGAATATGTGAAATTTGTATTGATTTTACTTGTGAAGCAGTATCACTTATTGTTCTATCTATAGAAGGAGCATTTCTAGTAGAACCTTTTTGTATTAAAGAAGTTTTTAACTTTATTATTCGAATACCATTCTCTGAATATGATTGTAATGGAACATTATATAATGCTGTTCTATTAAAGTTAAGTAATTCTATATCAAGATATGTATAAAGACCTTGGTCTGTGTTGAAGTAAATTACTATATTATCAAAATCTTCTATATCTAACTCATCATTTATACTTACTAACACATCTGTTGTTTTTATAACATCTGCTGTATTAGTAAATGTATTATCTATCATATTTTCATAACCTGATGTAATACTTTCAACAATATTTGTATTCGCTTTCCATACTTGTATCTCTTGTATTGAAACAGGAATTAGTGATGAATTTTTAATTTTAATATGTTTTATTAAAATTGTATCAGGTTCAGGTTCAGGTTCAGGCTCTGATTCAGGTTGTGGTTCAGGTTCAGGTTCAGGTTCAGGTTCGGGTTCAGGTTCGGGTTCGGGTTCGGGTTCGGGTTCAGGTTCTGGTTCAGGTTCGGGCTCTGGTTCAGGTTCTGGTTCTGGTTCGGGTTCTGGTTGTTCTAATACTAAATAGTAACTTCTGATTAATCCATCTGTTGCACTATCTACATTAGAAAATGTATTGGCTGATATTGTAACCATCGAACCATTTTCAGTAATAGCAACATTTCTTCCCGAAAATTCTCCTGGATTTTCACCATCCAGATTATCTGCAGTATGTATCCAATTCATAACAGGTTGAGAGGCTCCGTCATATAATGGTGCTGTATTAGTTGTAAAATCTTCGTAAATATTAACAGAACCACTATCAATACCAGTTATACCATCATTTTCTGCTGAACCAACAATAATAAATTTCCCATTTTTAGATAAAGCCATATGTTCAACTGAATTTACTGATAAATCAAATGAATTTTCCAATACAATTTCTGTAAAAGTAGTCCATCTTCTTAATTTAGCTGCTGTATTTGTGAAATCATCAAATTTCATTTTTGTAATATTTACTGAACCATTACTTAAATCACCACCTAATTTACTTGTACCAGCCATTACAATATCAAAATTATACTGACCCGATGTTTCAATAATACCACCTGTTATCGACACACAAATACCCATTTGGTCTTTATTCTGAGTACCTTTCATGTTAAAACCTTGTGTCTCAAAACCTGTTTCGTCAGAAAATGTGTTTCCATATGGATAACCTAAATTAATCCAATTCATATTTGTAGTATGATTTTCATCATTAGTTATTTCATAATCATTTGTTGATGTATTGTATATTAATGCATATACAGCAGTAAAACCCGATGCACTAATATTAGCTGATGATAAAGTATTATCATCAAAATAATCACTTGCTAATACACAAGGAGCACCTATACTAATTATACGTTTATCAGTTGGACTAATAGATACGGAATAACCAAATTGATCATATGCTCTTGGTCCAGCTCTTGTACCTTCAATTGTTAAATCACTTTCAATATGATTATCTGTATTACTTGTATCATTTAGACCAGTAGTTATTTTATTTGGATTATGTTTTGAACTTATATTAACCCAATTATCTCCAGATTCATCATAATCATATACCATAACTCTCCCAGAATAATTTAATGGTGTTGAATTATCAATTTCAGATATACCAACATAATTTCTATCACCTATTACAATACGTTTACCATCTGATGAAAGTGATGTACTTAAACCAAACTTTTGAGATACTGTAGCAGATTCTCCTTGTTCACCAATTAAATTTTGACCTATTTGAGAATATGTATTGTCACTTTGTAATTTATAAACTTGAACCATACCTGGAATTCCTGCTCCTCCAAGACCATAACTTCCGTGAGGTGCCCAATTAGGAGAAGATATAGCTATTATAGTTGCATCGTCATTTACAGATACTACACTACCAAAATCCATTTTAAATACACCCACAAATCCTGTGCCAGTATATGATGCTGATGTACTATAACCTTCTTTACCTGAACTATTATTGGTATTTTCTATTAATCTTGTCGTTAATTCATTCCATCCTTCATTATAATTTCGTTCATAAATATGAACTCTACCCTTTGATGCGTTTTCATTTGGAGCACCTACAACTAAATAATTACCAGAATGTGTCATCGCAATACTAGTTGCAAATTGTGAATTTGATACACCTTGAATATCTAATGTAAATTTATCCCAACCATATAATGCTTCAGGTTCTGGTTCAGGCTCTGGTGCCGGTTCAGGCTCTGGTCCTGGTTGTAAGTCATCTACAGGTACTCCTCTAAATTCATCAGCATTTAAATAATTTACACTATACCCTAAATCTTCAAGAATACCTACTGTTATTCTACTTAAAGGCATATCTCCTTGTGAATTACTATTTTCATCTTCTATTTTTGCTGTCATTAATTCTTCATCTAAACCTGGATATTCAACAGGTGTGTTAATACTTGATGGTATTATCATATTTGTGTATAGATCTTTCACTTGAAAATAACGTACTACACTTTCAGGACTTGGTGAACCAAATGGATGTTCACCTTCATCCAAATGAACAGTATTTGAACCCGCTCCAAAATTATCTTCTATTGGAATACCCAAAAAGGCATATGAAGTACCATTTATCGTATTAAAAAGCTTATTATATTCAAATACACCATGTTCACCTATATACAATAAACTTGTTGTGTCTCCATGACTATCATCATCTGTTAATTGATAATAATAAGCTCTTAAGTTATTTGTTATCCAATGAGGACCAATACCTAAAATATGTCCTAATTCATGCAATACTACCCAATATAATATTGAATCACCTGATTTTGTATAACTATACGCTAATGAATGAATTTGAGGTTTTTGAATTTCCATATTACCTGATTGGGGATAAACCTTTGCATTTAACGGATCTTGAATAATTGATGTTATTACTGCTCCAGCTAATGCTGTAGATACAGGTATATCTTTTAACAATACTGTTGTTGATATGGTTGAATTCATATTATGGTTCAAATCAGTTATTACAGACCCCCATTTATCAACAGCGTCTTTTATAATAGATATAAAGTTATTATCTATTTTTATTGTCTGACTATCATCATAAAATGATAAATTAAAAACATGATTTTGTATTGTAAATGATACTTCTCCACCATCATTTGTTGTTTCATCAACTACTACATCTATCTCTGTTATATATTCAACATCATTCTCAAGATATACTGATTTATATACATTATTTCCTACAGTAGTTGGTGTCCATTCATAAAATGTATCATTTGAATAGTAATGCTCTGTACCATTTACCACAAATAATTCATTATTATTATTATCTTTAAATGATACTTCTCCACTATTTTCACTTAAAAATAATCTATATTTAACCCCCTGTGTTAATATTATTTTACCTATATCTTCATTTGGTACTGATTGTAATTTGTGAATAGGTTTTTGTGATATATCGGTATATCTAAATGTTGGATAATTATAACCAGTAAATATATTCTGACCGTTTTTATTAATGACTAAAGGGATAAAATCACCTTTGTATCTATTATTTACTAATATTCTTTGACCGTCCAATGACATTTATATATATATTAGATACAATTTTTAATATATATATTATTTAATAATTATTTACTTTAATAATTATCATCTTAAAAATCTTCATTTATTTCAAACGCATCATCAGAAAATTTATCTGCTAAAGAATACTCACTAACACGTTTTTCAAAAAAATTTGTTTTGGATTCGACTGATATTAATTCCATAAAATCAAATGGATTTGTTGAATTATATATTTTGTTGTATCCTAATTGAACAACTAATCTATCCGCTATAAATTCTATATATTGAGACATTAATTGTGAATTCATTCCTATTAATCTACATGGTAATGCTTCTGTTATGAATATTTTTTCAATCTCTACTGCCTCTTTTACTATTTCTATTATTCTGTTTTTATTAATCTTCTTATTAAGTTTTGAATATAGTAATACTGCAAATTCTGTATGAAGGGCTTCGTCTCTTGATATTAACTCATTTGAAAATGTTAAACCCGGTAATAATCCACGTTTTTTTAACCAAAATATACTGCAAAATGCTCCACTAAAAAATATGCCTTCTACACATGCAAACGCTACTAGTCTGGTTGCAAACGAACTTCTGTTATCAGAAATCCATTTTTTCGCCCATGTTCCCTTCTTTTTTATACATTCATAATTCTCTAACGCATTAAATAATTTGTGCTTTTCTTCTCTATCTTTAATATATGTTTCTATTAACATACTATACATTTGTGAATGTATATTTTCCATAGCTATTTGAAAACCATAAAATGCTCTCGCTTCGGAATTTTGTACTTCAGACATAAAACGTAATCCTAGATTTTCTATTACTAAGCCATCACTAGCAGCGAAAAATGCAAGAATCATCGATATAAAATGTTTCTCATTATCGTCTAATTTATCCCAATCAGTCAAGTCTTTTGATAAATCTACTTCTTCAGCTCTCCAAAAACAATCTACTTGTTTTTTATACATGCTCCAAATGTCTTCATGTTGTATCGGAAACATTACAAACCTGTTATCGTCTTCAATTAAAAGTGGTTCGACTGCAGACTTTGCCATCCTAAATAATATAAGGTTGAGATTTTATATTATTTTTAAAAAATAATTCTCTTTAAGTATCCAAATATATATTATTTATTATTTGTCTCTCATCGAAAAATAAAAACAGTTGATTATATATATCACATCATGAATATTGATACTACACACCCACACATATTTCATTTAGATCCAAGCCATCAAAGAGAGAAGAGAGAACCACATGATAGTCTTGTCTATATTAACAATCCTATTATGCCTGAAATTGAAGAGTTTGCACAAAGAGATAAGAAAATATTACAATTAAGAGATTTACTTCAGAATAACAAGAAAGAACTTGAACTTTATCGTTCCAAAATTGAATCCGAAACAAAAAACAATTTATATTTAAAGGATGTACTTAAAAATTACCATTCATATAAAAGTTATATTATCAATATGAAGAATAAACAAAAAAAAGCTATGGAAAACATATCCACACATTTAGAAAAAATTTCAAAGGAGAATAATTTAGGTGCAGAAAATTTAGAAAGAGTTAAATTAGAACAAAATCAAATACTTGACGAATTAGATAAAATACAAAAAGAGTTACAAGATCTTACATTAAAACCTGAAAAATAATAATAATATTGAATTATATATATATATATATGGAAAGAGTTCAAACAAAAATGAAAGAATTAGAAGATAATTTATCAACATATAATGGAACAATGGACACATTTTATACGCGAGCGTTAAATAAAATTGAAACTATAAAAGGGTTCATAACTAGAATTAGGTCTGATATAGCGCAATATCAAAGAATTCAAAAAGAATATAGTGACTCTCAAGTACGTGTGGCAACTTTGCAAAATCAAATTGAAGAATTAGGTACACAGATACAACGACTTCAACAGGCAAATGATGACTTGAGACAGGGTCAAAATGCTAATGAACAATTAAGAAACCAGTTAGCACAATTACAAGAAGATTATCAATCTTTAATAAAAGAAAAAGCCGACTTACAACGAGATTTAGGTATTGCTAACAGAGGTAATGAAAATAAAGATACAGTAATTCAAGATTATCGTAGACAGATAGAAGCCAAAGATCATGAAATAGCAAAAAAGCAAAATGAATTAGAGGCGAATGCAAGCAATCTTGAAAATATGCGTGGACAATTGGAACGTGCTCGAATAGAGCTTGATGAAGAACGAGGAAGAGAAAGTGGTTTAGAGGAACAAATGAATGCATATGGTGATAGAATAGAACGATTAAATAATATTTTAATAGAATTATCGAGCGATCATAGAACTGAAGAAGTACAGGAAGGTTTAGATTATATTATTGGACAATTAACAGAACTTACAAATAATTCGGGAAGTGATGGCCCAGGAGGTCAAGGAGGTCCAGATAATTCAATTAGATCATCATCTAGTGCACCTGGATCTCAACCTGATTCTGAACCTGGAACTCAACCTGATTCTGAACCTGAACCTCAACCAGAACCTGAACCTGAATCTGGTCCTGGTGTTGGTCCTGATTCAGGTTCAAGACCGGGAACAGCTGATAGTCAATTCGAACAATTAAATCTTAAACGTTTAGGTGATAATATTGGTACTGGTAGTAGTGAAGAAGGTACTAAGAAATCGGCTCAAAATGAACAAAAACATACATCAGTACAACAACCAGATACAACAAGACATCCAAGACATCCAAGACAATTACAACCAATAAATCCTGTAAAAGGATATGATATGAATAACAAAGAAATTATTATACCCTTTTCTCCTGATGTTAATCAGACTGATAGAAATGCAAGAAAAAAGGCAATTGAAAAAATTGTAAATGATGTATTTAGAGATATGAGAATAACAAAAGATCAAATGATCACAAGTAATAACAAAGTAGATTATCCACATACAATTAGAATGAAAGCCGACATAAACATTTCAACCGAAAGAAAAATTGAAATGAGAAAAAAAGTCCGTGAAAATTTAATGAATTGGCAGAATGAATATACTAACAGTCAAAATAAAAAACAACCATTTAAAGATTTTTATTTACAACCCACAGAATATGATATTGAAACAGGAAATCATGACCCATTTGAGGTTGAATTTCCTTTTTTTGACAGTACACAATATAAAATACCTATGACACGAGGAGGTAAATCCAAAGGAAAAAAGACAAGAAGAAAACAAGAAGGAAAGTCAAAAAATAAAACAATTCGATATAAACGTCGTAAAAACAGAAAACAATCTAAGAAATAATAAATATTATGAATAAATAATTTTATTTAATATTTATTTTTTTACAGTCTTAATATATATATAATGAAATTTAACGACTTATTAGTTAATCAAAAATTTTTATACGTTGTATTTTTCTTGGCAATTACCAACGTTTTAGGGTACTTACTAATGGGTGACGACCAAGCATTAACTCAGTTTATATTAATAGCAATAATCACATATTTTTTTAATAAGAATATGGCTGTTGTAATGTTGGTATCATTATTAATGACAAACTTTTTAAAGGTAACGACAATAAAAGTAAATAGAGAGGGTATGAAAAATAAAAAGAAGAAGGTAGAAGATGATGAAGATGAAGAGGATGAAGGAGAGATGGATATGGGTGACATGATGGATTCACTACAAGATAAATTAGATGATGCAGCGGATACAATACCAACAACTTCTAAAAGTACACCAGCATTAGATGAACCTAGACGTAAAAGTAAAAACTCAAGAGCTATGGAAAAGGATGAATTTGAAAAATCAGCTTCAACAAATAAAAAAAATAAATCAAAGAAAGAGAAATTTCAAAATGCTGGAAAAAAAGGTGGTAATAACTATGTAGACCAAGCAGCAACACTTGAGGCAGCATATGATAATTTAGATGGAATATTGGGTAAAGATGGAATATCTAGTTTAACAAAAGAAACTGAATTTCTTGTAAAACAACAGAAGAATTTAGCAAAGACGATGGAGTCGATGGCCCCACTAGTAAAGAATGCAAAAGAAATGTTGGCAGGTTTCAATTTGGATAGTTTAAAAGGTGTAGCTGGTGTTCAAGGACTTATGAAATAAATAATATAATATCATTTAAATATATACATGGCAAGAAAAAATTCATATGATTTATTATGTTCTAGTAATATATCATTATTATTAGTATTATTAATAATAATAGGAATTATATATATTATATTTAATCATAGCCACTATCAAAATAATGAAACTATTCCTAATCATGTTCATAGTCCCCTTACCTTTTTAAGACCTAATTATGGGTATACAAATTTACCAAATGATGTGTTATTAGATCCGTATTCAGCACCATTAAGAGATAATAGATATATGGTACCAACTCATGATTTACGAGGAATGCCTGTGGCAACACATATGCCAGGTGTTGGTGTCCCAATTAATGTTCCTACACGGGCATTAGATGCGGAATATCGTCAGGTTGGAATATTATCAAGGAAAAGTGGAATTGGAGAAACGATTTTACCTTTAATGGGTAGACCATTATACACAAGTAGAGATAAATGGCAGTTTTATACAATAAATGATAACAATAACCAAGTGAAATTACCGATGAGTCATAATGGACGAAGTTGTACAAGTGAAAATGGGTGTGATAACTTGTATTCAGGTGATGTAGTAGATGTAGAAGGATATAATGAAAAATTCAAAGTAACTTCATACGATAATGCTGTTATGAGATACATTCCATTTATATAATTTATTAAAATTTATTAAATTTAATAAATTATTGAGATTATTAACGAGTATTTAATTATTATTGAATTCTTTATCGTTATTTAATTTTTTTGCTAAATTTTCTATTGTATTCCAGCCAGATGTGTAATTCTTATCAACATTAGTACTGACAATAAAATCCTTTCCGTCCTTTCCTTTTAAAAGTTTTGCAGTAACTGTGCTATCGTATGGCTTTAACGTATATTTTATAGATTTCTCTCCTTGATCTTCATATATGCTTTCTCCAGAGATAGTAGAATCTACAGTTTGTGGCACATTCGTTTGTTGCACATTCGTTTGTTGCACATTCGTTTGTTGCACATTCGTTTGTGAATCAGGTTGTGGAAACCTAGCATTCTGAATTACTTCGGGTACTTTCGGCTCCCCCACTTCTTTTAATGCATTTGCAATAGTTTCTTTGTCATGTTCTATCATACTTTCAACAAGCTTTTTCTTATCTTGTGCCTTCAATCTATTATTTCTATCTTTTGTAATTACTTCAAATATTTTTTTCTTTGTATCATAATCTAATCTTGTAAAGTTTACTTTATTTGTATTTATATAATCGTTAGTGAGATATACAATATCCATGTCTTTGTTAACAGGAATAGGTCGGTAACTATCTGTATAATGATCATAATATGTATCAGAAAGAGTAGTTTGTGTTTTAAGAAGTTTTTCTATATTTTCACTTTCTTTGGCTATTTCTTTTGATTTTGCTTCTTCTTCTTTTGCCTTTTCTTCCTTTTGTTTTATTGCTGCATCAACACGTGCATCCTCCTCTTCTAAAGTTCCTATCCCAAATCGTGATTTTTTATACCAGTTATCACCGCGTTTTAATAATTCTTGTTCCCTTATTTGTAAATTTTTCAATCTTTCTTCCATAATTATTCTCCTTTCTTCATCTATTTTTTTTCTTTTTTCTTCTTTTTCTTCTTCTATCTTTTTTCTTTTTTCTTCCTTTTCATCTTTTAATCTTGTTTGTTCCGTATCTATGATTTTACTAATATTAGTCAAAGAATTTTCTATTTGGCTTCCACACACATTCCGATTAGTAGTCATTTCAAAAATACCTAGATCTGTTATACTTTTTTTGAATGTTATTAATATATCTTCTTTAAATATTTTCATATTTTGAATTACAGTTTTGTCATATAAATCAATTAAAAAGTTAATATCATCTAAATATTCACTAAAAGATATATCGTCAAATGCAAAATTTAAAATACTTGAACCCTGCTTATTTATATTTAATTCAGCAGCCTCCTTAGCTCTTAACATATCAACAGATAATTCAAAAATATTGATTTCACCACGAATTCTTTTTCTCCACGATTTAATTAACTTACGATAACTTTCACCTAATATAGATTTTATTAAATTTCTTCCACCATTTTGATCTTCCAGACTATCCTTACTATACACACTACGATCATCATTAAACTTAACGCTACTATTGCTGCTACCTAATTCAAAATAATCTCTATCACTAGATCGATCACTAGGTTGATAACTACTATCACTTTCACTTGAATCACTTATACTAGGTTCCTGATATCGGGTTGTGGGTCGAAAGGTGGGTCTTGGTTGAGTTTTGTTTTGTTTTTCATTTAATTCGTCAACTATATATCTAGTATAAGAAACAACACTATTTCTTAATTGTTCCTTGCTATTTGTTAAATAGATTACTTTAAATTTAAATATATTTTTTTGTATAAATTCTAAAAAGCCTAGTGTTTTACTAATATATGTTATTCTTTGGGTTGAAAGCTTATTTTTTGGACTTTGAAGAATTAATTTCAAATTTGTGTAAACAATATTCAACGTAAAAAATGCATGTGATAATTTTATAACATTTATTCTTAATTTAGAAAACATTTCTAAAATATCACTAATCTTATCTTCTTCATAATCAATTCTTTTAATATAATATCCCGTTTTCATTTTTTGATTATGAAAATGTTCAAATATTATAACCAAAGATTCGTACATCTCTGCTATTTCTTTACATACCTTTTCATCATTATATAAGTTCACATCAAAATTTGTATAAATCTCATCCTTTCCTAGTTTTTTCTCGCCTGGCGATAAGTATTTTTCAAGTTCTTGTATTGTTTGTGGTTTTTCTTCTCCTTTATATCTAATCATACTAAGAATTTTATAAAAGGTACCGGGAATATTAATCCAAGTCTCACCAGAATTAGCAATTTGTTTAGTATCTTGATTTTGTTTATTTACTTCTTCGATGTGTTTACTTAACTTACTATTTCCCCCTTTTTTATCAAATATTTTATAGTATTCATTTTTCAAATTTATTAGATCATCTTTTAATTTAGTATAATCAGTACCTTCATAATTTTTTATATGTTTATTTATTCCCAACATATTATCGTAAAATAATAATATTTCATTATAATTTGAATTATTAATCATTTTATCTACAGAAAATCCAATTTCATCCGATATTTCGAATGGATTATAATCATTATTTTGGTTTGGTATAATATTATTTAATACAACGTTACTGTATATTCTTGCTTCTGTATCTGGTATTTTATTATTTCTAAGATTTTTATACCATTCAAATATACCACCACCTTTTTGAATATTACTAATTTTGTTATTATATATACGTAATTGAAACTTTTTTTCAAGTAATTTCTTTATAAGTTTTATAGATTTATTTTCTGTATCTGCATTATACTTATCAAATTGTGTAAACAAGTCACTATTATTAATTAAATAATCAATAAAATCTATAGCATCAACAATTGTTAATACTACACTATCAAAATAGTTTTTCGTTTTTTCATATTTGTGATAAAATACTGTTGGAAGATTGTATTCAAATATAAACATTAATAAATGATAATGAATGAGTTCAGAATACATTTTTATCTGATTATTTGAAATATTTTCATTCATTAACTCTTTAATTGGCTTTATAATTAGTTCTTCAGCTAATTCTCTTAATGTAACAACATTAGTTGTCTTGTTAACCAAATTATTGAATAATGTTTTTGGAGTAGTATTAAAAGCAGGTTCACCATTAAATAATGTTTGCTTATATCCAATACTTTCTGTATCGTACAATACATGTAGCTTGAATAATAAGTTTATATTATCAATTTCACTTCTATTTTTTTGTATTTCTTGAAATATATCTTCTAACATAGACATTCTAGAATCATAACATAAATTATTAGTTTGTTTATCGTCTGATACATATGTTACAATTGTATTAATTTCATTAGTTAATAGTATAGATTTTGCTTCTTCAGTAATATAAATATGTCTATCTAAAAATGCATTTATAGTTATTAATTCATTTAACCTATTATAACATGCATCTCTTTGTTTTAAGATATCTATCAATTCAAAATTACTCTTTTTTTTTGAATCTTCACTACTTTGTATGAAATACTTATTTACATCATCTGGTAATAAGTTAATATCACCATAATAGTATAATGGTTGTATAAATTCACCCATATTCTTAAATTTACCATGTGATTTATACGGTTTGAAAAAATCCAAAGTCATTAAATTTCCTTGTCCACCGTAACGAGGTTTTTCTTCAATTATGTTTTTGTATTTTTTAACTTCTTCATTAAAAATACCAGGTGGATATAAATTATTTTTTTGATTAATAAATGGGGAGTAAGCTAATGAAAATTGTATACCAGATATAAAATTTTTCATATACATATTTTTTTTAATAAATTGATCAATAGTTAATTCAAAAAATTCATCAAATGTATATTTGCTTAAAGATATTTTTTCTTCTTCTGTTTCATCTTCACCACCATGTTGTTGTTTTTTATTTTTTTCTTCTTCTGCCATATCATCTGTTAATAATCCCATAAATCGTGTTCTACTTGGTGCAGCATATGTTTGAGTCATGATTTTTCTAGTAACTTCTATCAAATTATTACGTAGTTTTGCATCTATTAATTTATCATATTTATTATCATATTCTCTAATTTTGTCTTCTAACGATTTAATTTGATAATTTTCTATTTGTAATTCTTTATAATCTTTGAGTCGTTTTTCTTGAGTTTGTCTTTCTTCTATGTCTCTTTTTCTTACTACATTTTGAAAAATTTGTTCATCAGTCATTCCTTTTATTTTTTTATCATTTCCTTTTTTTCTACGAATTTCATTAACAATTTTTTGATTTCCTTCAAGATATCGTTCTTTAGGATTTAATAAAGAATTATTAACATTATCTAGAGCATTCATAGTTACTAATACAATACTTTGGTTATCATCTTTATTAAATATTGGGTCTTGAGAATAAGTATTTCTAACAGATAAATTATAGACTTCTCTTAATATTTCTTCAGTAAAATCTTTTGCTGTAACCATATACCAATCATCATTAATATCTTTAAAGTATTTACCAGGTATACCATCTTCATCACTACTCAAAACAACAAAATTATTATCCGAAACATAATAACCAAATCTAATAATACCTCTGTCTATTTTTTCTACATTTGACATCCTATCTATTAATTCTTTAACACTTTTTCTATAATTCGCATGTTGTTTTAATCTTCTTTCTGGAAAAGCGGAATATAATATTTTGTTTTCTAGTTCTACAGTACTGTTATTTATTCTAGACACATATTCACCTTCAAACTTTTCCAAATCTGAAGATATCTTATTAATTTTTTCATCATCTTTTAAATCAATACTAGAAAATATATCAAGAAGATTGATTTGGTTAAGCGGATTTGTTTCATCTTCAATTTTTACTTTATGTAGATTTTTTAATTTATTATGAAATTCCTCTTCCATTTGTTTCTTATCATCCATAATATATTTTATTAATTCGTTATCCTGATATTCTAAGGAATTACCATAAATTTCATTATAAACAAACCAAATATATATATAATTGTATTTTCTTGTTAGTATTTTTTTGGCTTCTTCTTTAGTTAATGTATTATTCAAATCTAGGATAGTTTTAATTATACTTTCATAATTTGTTATAACTGTATCCATTCTTTGTATTAATAAATCTGACATATTAATTATATCGTCATACTTTTTTTTTTCATTATCTGTAAGTTGAGGTTCGTTATTTTTTGTAGTAAAAAAAGTCTTAATATCATTAATTTTAGTTATTAATATATTTATAGAAGTTTCAATATTATTTGAACTTTCTATATCAAAATAGAAAAGAAAACCAATAATAATATTATAATCGTATATTTGTTTATCAATTGAATGCTTAGTTAAAACTGCATCATGGTTAGAACCATAAACAAATATATCTTCATCTATTATAGTAAAATTATTATCATTTAATATACTATTGTTAAGAGTAATTAATTTTGTTGAAATTAATAATTTATATGAATATAATATCTTACGATAATAATGATAAAATTCATGTTCTTCTTTTCTTTGTATAATATCGAATATTTCATTTAAATTTATTTGTTGTAAAGAAGGATTTTTTTTCAATACTAACAAAGGATTTTTTAAATATTTATTAATATTATCTATAAGTATGTACTTATCCATATAATCTTCTGTAACATGATATTTTCTATTATTATCATATAAATACATATCAACTAGTTTATCAATTACATTTTGATCTTTAACACTTATATCTTCGGAATTGTTATCATTATTTTCAATAAACTTCATTAACTTATTAAATGTATTTTTATCAATATCATCATGATAATTATCATTAATTAATGAAACAAAACTCATATTATTTATAATTCTTGGTAACAATCCATCACAATTAAAAAATGTAATATCAATATTTTGAAAAGATTTGGATATATTTTCTTCTTGTACTTGAAGAGTATTAATAGATGTGTTATTAAATAATTGATTAAGTTCTTGTGTTATATGATCAACATCATTAACAGAATCATAACTCATAATATCATGAAAATCACTATCGTCTTTATCGATTACGATTGTATTATCACCACCTATAAATTTATCAAAGATATAATCCATCAATACAATATCATTAAATACATTTTCAAATCTCAGAATAAGATTTATATAAACATTCTGAATATATCCATTTGTTGGAAATACTAGTTTAATTAATTTATCAAAAAATGGAGAAAGGACAATTTGTTCTTTACTATAAGCAAATCTATTATAAATTTGTTGTTGCATATTACCATATTTAGTAACTTTGTTACGTTTAAAATTATTCTTAAAATCATTAAAAGATGACATAAATTCAACAGTATCTATATTTCTTATAGTATTAGTAGATTCCAATTGTACATTATTATCAACATTAATTGGTGAATAATACGTTACTGTACCAGTATGTAATTTTTTTTTCTTATCTAACTCTATATCATCATAAGTATGAAAGTAATCTTTACCACTTCGAATTATAAATGAACGTTGTATATTATTTCTATCATCTATATTAATTGATTCCATATTAAAAACAGTAAAAAAACTATTAATATCACCTTCAATACTATCACCTGAACCACATAATGGTATAATAATGTTTGTAATAATTTCATCACACATAATTTCCTTTTCTATTTCGTGATGATATTTAAAACCCTTGTTTTTTAAATCATCTGTAATATTAGCATCTTGTCTAAGTATTTTTAACGCATCGATAACGATTTTTAAAAAGTATAATATTATTTTCTTATAATTATTTCTTTGTACAACAATAATTTTTCGATAATCTTCCAATAATTTCATAAACTTATTAAAAAGTTGTAGTTGGGTTAACTGTGCATTTGTTTTCAGATTTATTGCACTAAGATTAAGACTAGAATATATATACTTATACAACAAAGTATCTAAATTATACATGCTTGAATTTTCAGATAATAAATTCAACTTATCATATTTTAATTTGTATTTTTCAACTATACTAGTATCTAAATTTTCAACTTTACTAGAATCTAAGTTTTCATTATTTGGTTGTGTATATTCTAAAAATTTTTTGTATCTCTTTTTAATATAATTCCATTTTGTTTGTAAAAAAGAATTGAGTAATGATAGTTCAAGTATTATGTCTTTAATAATTTGAGATACATATAAATCAAATTTAAAAATAATATCAGGATTATAAATCTTTTCTATTAATTTAGTATTATATTGTTTTATTTTTATAATTTTATTGGTACTTATAAAATAAGAAAAAACGTATTCATCATCGTTAAAAAGTTCATGATAATCATTAATTAAGTTATTAAATAAATCTAAATAATCGTTTATAATATGATTATAACTTATTATATTTTCTTTATATAAAATATCCCGACATATATTAATTAAATTTTTTATAGGATTACGTAATCTATCAAATATATCTTCATTTGTATTGTTATCAATATTTAAGACAAATCTAAAGAAATATTTCAGAGTTTCAGTATGCTCATTATTATTTATTAATAAATCGCGATTAAATGATTGCAACAAATTTTTTCGTATAATTTTGATACTTTTGGTGTGTGCATTATAATATTCCATATATCCTCCTAGAACCTTTTGTAAATTTTCTAATTGTTCATCACTAATACCTCCCCCATGTTGTTGTATTAGTATAGGATCTACACCTTGAGAAGCAATATTATAATCTGTATCAATATTATAATCTAATGGTGCAAAACGTTTTGATGTAGATTGGTCTCTTTTACGTTTCATAGCGTTATGAACTTCATTAAGATGTGTAATTGTTTCTTGTGTTAATGGTAATGTAGTATCTTGTCTGTCTGGATAATCTTGATAGTCTGGATAATATGGATCATTTTGACGGGTTCCATCTTGAGGCATGTCTCTTTCAATAATTTCTTCCAAATTTTCTGTATCTTTTTTAACTGTAGTTAAATCTTCTAAAAATTTTTTGTTTGATTCTTTGATTTCCTGTTCTCTTTCTTTTAATTCAATATTTTTTTTGTCAGTTTTGTTATTTTCATCATTTTTTAATTCATTTATACTATTAACAGCATTTTGAATATTTTTAATAACATCTTTTTCAAAATCATTAGTTTTTTTTGATAATTCTTGAACATATTTATCGAAATTCTTATTTAATTCGAAAATATGTTTATCATGTTCTACCCTATACGTTTCAAGTGATTTAGTAACATATATATAATTATTATTATAGTAGTAGTTACCCATATTATTTTGTTTATCTACATCACTTTGGTTCTCAGTATTATATTTATTAAATTGACTTAAAATATAATTTTTCACAAAAAGTTTATGTGCTTTTGGTTTTAAATAGTTACTTAAAGACGGTGAAAGATTGGAAAACAAGTTTAAAAAATTGTTTCCACCATATTTTTTTAATGTGGTACGTCTAAGATTAGTATTAATAATATTTTTAGAACTTTTTTTTATTTTTCTAATATTTTTTGTTTTTCGTTTATGTTTTTTTGTCTGATTCTGATTAGAATATAGTTTTTTTATTTTTCCTTTTGATAATTTCATGGTATATAATAAGTTTAGATTTTTTGTAATTATACTAAATATAATATATTAGTAATCTATATATGAGTAGTAGTGAAATATATATTGATTGTCACCCAGTAGGAAATGATGATGAGAAAATATTAATAAAAAAGAAAAAGGTAACATATGTAGGAGGTGTAAATAATAGTGACGAGGTAAGAGCAATTGTAGCATCTATAATAGCTTTCGGTGTATTATCAGTATCCGTATATTTAGGTAAAAAATATTTTTTCACAAAGAATGATTAATTAATATAATAAATTATATAAATTATATTAATTTAAACAGATGTAGCATTATGAAGGTGGTCTAACACAGGTTCATAATTAGCATCCGATATATGACCAGATACCATAGGTAACATATTAGTAACCATTTCTTCTTCTAATGTACTATGTTTAATATTTTCATTAAATGAATTCATCAAACTATCCTTCTTGTCTTGTGTTGGAACATAGTTCATTAATCCATATACACCAGAAGATTTTCTAATAAGTTCATAAGCGACAACTAACCCAATAACAGCTAAAATATTATTTTTAGAATAGAATAAAGAAAGAGCAGAACCAATTACTACAACATTACCAAGTGTTGTATCAACCAAAGATGCAACAACCTTTGGTACTTTTACATCAAATAATAAAAATATGATAAAAAGAAAAATCAAAACTAAATGACTTTTTTGTGCTTTAGTAAATGTTTTTTTAATCTCGTCCAACATTACTTATATTGTATTATAAGAAGAAATTATTATTAAAATTGAAAATAAAATAATAATAATAGATATATTATAAAAATGAGTGAAACAAATTATCTAGGTAAAAAAGGTTATACTTTATTTAAAAATAAAATAAATAAAATAGATGAGAGTAAAATATTAAAGGATTTAATAGTAAAACCAGTTATTCCTAAATCGATAATACCGGCGAGCAAGTTTCCAGTATATAGAGAAAGTACGAAAAAGTATTATTTACCAAGATTTTATGGAATACAAAATTTCGGAGTTCCTAAAAGGATTGAAATAGAGAGAGGAGAGAATATAAATATAGAATTTAATGGAAGACTACGTGATTATCAGTATAATATAGTAGATAAGTATATTAATTACGTAAAAGATATAGGTGGTGGTTTATTAGAAATAGATACTGGTTTGGGAAAAACAGTAATAGCACTAAACATAATAACGCGAATAAATGTAAAAGCATTAATCATAGTACACAAAGAGTTTCTAATGAATCAGTGGATAGAACGTATAGAACAATTTATTCCAAAAGCACGTGTAGGTAAGATTCAAGGGTCAACAATTGACATAGAAAATAAAGATATAGTAATAGGTATGTTACAATCAATATCTATGAAAGATTATGATAGTAATATATTTGATAGTTTTGGTATAACAGTAATAGATGAAGTTCATCATATGGGGGCGGAAGTGTTTAGTCAAGCTCTTTATAAAATAGTAACCAGATATATGTTAGGTTTATCAGCTACTATGGATAGAAAAGATGGATTAACTTCTGTGTTTAAAATGTTTATAGGAAATATTATTCATACAGAAAAAAGAAAACAAGAGAGTAATAATGTATTGGTTCGAAGAATAGACTATAAAGTGAATGATGAAGAATTTAGTGAAATAAAATATAATTTTAGAGGAGATGTTTGTTATAGTAGTATGATAAATAAGTTATGTAATTACAATAGACGTAGTGAATTTATAATAAATTTATTGAAGTCGTTATTCAAGGAAAATCCTAATCAGCAGATATTAATTTTAGGTCACAATAAAAACTTATTAAAATATTTATACGATGCAATAATGTATAATAAAATAGAAACGGTTGGTTATTATTTGGGTGGCATGAAACAAGAACAATTAAAATTAAGTGAAGAAAAGAAAATAATTATAGCGACTTATCAAATGGCATCAGAAGGGCTTGATATAAAATCTCTAACTACGTTACTAATGGTTACACCAAAATCAGATGTAGTACAGTGTGTTGGAAGAATTTTACGAAGTAAACACGAAAATCCCATGGTAATAGATATAGTAGATCAACATGAGATATTTAAACGACAATATTATAAAAGAAAAAAGTTTTATAGTGAACAAAAATATATAATAGAAAATACATCGAATATTAAATTAGAACAAAATAATTTTATATTTAATAAAACAATAAATGTAGTAGATAAAGAGGAAGGAGAAACTCAAACAATATTTAAAAGATGCATGGTAGATTTGGGATAAAATATCTACATATTATATAATGGTAACATTCTTAGGATTTAAGTTGTCTGAATTGAAGTGTGCTGTATATTCATCATTATTAGCCATATTTATAACATATATTATATCTAGCATTTTAGGATCTTATGCTACAAAAAAAGAGAAGAATCCAAATGATAAACCAGATAAGTTATCTTTTAAAAGTCAAATAATTCATACTTTGGTATCTTTTTCAAAAATTCCATTAGCAAATTCTATAATTATTTTTATAATATCAGTAGTTGCTGTATTAATAAGTAATAAACTTGGCATCTGTTAATAATATATCTAATTATTGAATACATATATTATTTAATGAACATAATTATCTGCTTGGCATGAATTATAACTCTTAATTGGTGCTGGGTTAGCTAATGCTAATCCACCTTTTAGTCCATCGGAATCAATACCATAACCAAACTGAACAGGGCCATTACCTCCTCTCATTTTTCTAGATTTTCTAGCTTTTCTCGATTGTCTTCTTTTACCACCTGCTTGTCCATGTAAATTACTTAAATCACCATTAACAATTTCATTATTGGTTTCTATTAAATCAGTAGTTGGGTTCATATTACTTTGAGACAGAGTTCCTACACCACCTTTTGGGCCCATTCTAATACTGTCATCATGAACAGTCGTATATGATCCACCTTTTAATTTACGACTTCTTCTTCTTCTTCGCTTTATAGACTTTTTCATAGATTTTTTTCTAAAACTCTTTGTTTTTTTCATGTTTCTTCTTTTCTTCATAGATTTTTTTCTAAATGTTTTACGTCTTCTTCCGCCTTTTAAACCACATGAGGAAACATTTGAAGAAGTAAAACCTCCTGAATAGTGAGAATTATCAGTATTTGCTAACTTTGTCATATATATATTATAAATATTTTAACGAAACCCAAAATTATGATTTTTGAATTAAAGCTTGATGTATATCCCTTCTAGTTGCAATTTTTCTATCCTTAGTCATTTTAATTGGCACCCATTTCTTGAATCTATAATTATACTCACAAATAATATTTGCTACTTTATTCATATCTACATATTTATCTTCATTTATATTTTGAAAGTCCTCATCATCATCACTCTCTTCTAAATAATCTAGATTTTGGTTTTCTTTAATGTTTCTAAAAATATTATTCATATACACACTTGTTTTATAATCAGAAATAAATGCTATATCATAAAACTCATTTCTAGAGTTTGAATAACAATATAATTCATATATATCACTTTTTACTTTAGGTTTTACAGCAAAAATAAGCCTTGGAGATTTACTGTTGTTATTATTATATAAGGTGTTAATTACATGATTATTTCTATTAAATCTATATTGAATATGATAAACTTGATATGGTAAATATTTTATTTCTTCCATAATGGTTTCCTTATTATTTGAAATAATAGGAAGGGTTACAACAACTTCATTTTTAGTATAAACATTTTGATTAAGTTCTTGTTCAAAAATAATTTGTAGTGTAGTTAATTTCCGTTTAAAATTATGGTCATAAATATTGTAACCTTTATAATAAATTATATCTTCACAACAAAAAAATTTATTTTTATTATAATGAATAAGACTACCATATAAAATTGTACCAAGAGATAGTTCAGGTAAATATTGACATGTTTCAATAGAAATATATGATATTTCGTTGTTGCGACCTTTTTCAATTAACAAACATACATTTTTATCATTCAAATATGTAAACCATAAAAAACATTTTTTCCCTTGAGGTATTATTAAACAATAATCATACTTAAAAACTTTATTATGATTTATTTGCTCATAACAAAGTTCTATATCTGGAAATCGTTTTTTTAAATTTTGTTTTTCATTTTCATCAATAAGCATATATTATTCTGTTTATATATCTTTAAACCATTTATAGTTTGTTGTTATCTAAACTTTTATTATTTCCATATCCATTTACATCATTACTTTGAACATTTTTTAAAAACTTTTTAAGTTGATCCTTCATATTTGTTGTTTCTGTTTTTTGTGATAAATTATCATCTAAATCACTAATATTTGTTGTACCATCTATATTTGTATCTGTTTGATTTGGGATTGATGGGATTGATGGGATTGATGTTATTGATGGGATAGGTATATTTTCTTCAATTTCAGATTTTTTTACACCAGAATTAATTTTTTCATAAATATTTTTGTATTTTATATTAGGATTATCAATATAATCAAACGTCTTTTTTTGTGTAAAGGTATCCTTAAAGTAATTGAAAATAGTATGTATTAAGTATATAAATATCAACGAAAGTATTATTGAATTTATTAAATTAATAAAATCCATATTATTAATAAATATTAATTAATTTAATTTTAAACCTTTTCTCTTAAACTAACTCTATCTTCTAACTCCTTAATTTTCGGTAATGGAAGATTTTCCTTGAAATACAATAACATAAAATGACCAATTAATGCTATAACTAGAATAAGTAAAATAATTTGAAATATCTCATAAAATATGCGGTTATCAAATATTCTTTTTAGATAATCCATATATTATTGGAAAATTATTTTTTATTGTAAATAATATTAAAAAATTCTTGGAAATCTTCCATTATTGATGGATTATTTAAATCTGCATTAGAATATTTTGCATGATATCCTTCTAAAATAAAATAAAAATCAGAAACATTATCATTTATAAACTCAATAATAAATGTTAATGGAGATTTATCTCTTAATTTATAATAATTTATTTTTTTATCAACCTTTTCATGATCACAAGGAAGACATGAAACAAATTCCCTTGATTTCTTCAATATACTTGTATCAATTGTTATATTTATATTATCAATATAATTATCTATTTTATTAATATCACCATCATGTATATTAACTTTCATTATTTTATTATTTTGAATTACATATATGCCTTCTGATGAATATAAATAAACAATATCTTCACTAGATGATAATAGTGTATTTATTTTATTTAAATCTGTATTCAACCATAATTTATCTAGATATATCCTCATAATTAATTATATTATAAACTATTTAAACCCTTGTTTTAATTAATATTATGGATTTGAATATTGTAGTTGTTGAAACAAATGGAAATTTAAAAAAAACATTATTTAAAAATTTTAATGAGGACAATTTATATAAAAAGTGTAATTTAAAAAAACCAGATGACTTTGAAAAGAAAACAGAATGGAATGTAAAAATTGATGGTACTAAATATAATATTACACTATTCGCCAAAGAAAAGGGTAGAGCAAATAATGAAAATAAATACGATTTTCCTCCGCCTGTTGACCAGACATTATATTTTGGTAATTGTGTTTTATTCGCAAAAAATATTGATGGTGACTATATTGATCTTGATATTGAACTATGGAATAAAATTTACGAAAAATTATTTGGTGGTTTTGAATCGTTAGATGCAACAGCAACTGAAGATGAAAACGAAGAGGATGAATTAGAAAATATACCCGCTGAAATGAAAAGTAAGGAAGGTTATTTAAAAGACGATTTTATAGTAGATGATGATGAACCAGACGAAGAAGCAGATGATGATAATGAAGAAGAAAGTTGGGATGATGACGAAGAGGATGATGATGATGATGAAGATGATGAAGAAGATGAAGGAGACGATGAAATGTTTGATGAACTTGGTTCAGAATTAAGCGTGGAATGTTATGATTATAGTGATGATGAAATGTAAAAAAAATTGATTTAAATATTTATTATAATAATCTATTATAATAAATATGCAGACAATATCAGAGCCTGAATCTTTCCGAGAAAATATTAAAAAATCTATTTTTGAAATTTGTAATGATAATAAAAGAGCCAACCATTTAGAAATTGGAATATATAACTATTCAATTATTGAAGCAAAAAATAGAAAAATTGTTAAAAAGTGGGATAATCCGTATTTTACACAAATATATACAGACAGAGTAAAAACTATTATAAAAAACATTAAAAAGTCCAAGAAACTTATGAATATACTACTAACTAGTAAAAAGCCACATGAGATAGCTTTTATGACACATCAAGAAATGAATACTGAAAAGTGGCAATCAATTATTGATGAAAAAATGAAACGTGATAAAAATAAATATGAAACAAGAATGGAAGCATCTACAGATACTTTTACATGTAGAAGATGTAAGTCTAAGGAATGTACATATTATCAAATGCAGACACGTTCAGCTGATGAGCCTATGACTACATTTGTAACATGTATTAACTGTAACAATAGATGGAAATGTTAAATTAAATCAAATTTCCTTTAGCATTCCCATGCATAATTAATTCCTGTTCTCTAGGATGTATATTTCCTTCTTTTGTTATCATTCTACCATTTTTATCAAGAATAACAAAAATCTTTACCATTTGTGTCATTAATCCGCCGTTTGTGAAATTTTTTTTTATCCTATTTGCATCTTCTTGAGTGAAATGAGCATTCAAATTAGCATCCTCAAATATTCTTCCAAGTACAGTTTTATTAACACCATACGCTAGACCAATACTTCTTTTAAGTGATGATGTAAAGTTCACACCACCTTTTCTAGTTCTTCTTTTAGTTCTTTTATTTTTTAATTGACGTCTTCTTACTGTATTAACCATTATATTATATATAAATAAAAATAAATTATTTATATGTATTAAATTAAAATCCTAATACTTCTAAATCCTTAATCTTCCAATATTCACACGCACCACCTGGTAACGGTCTTTTAATAATAAATGGGATTTTTTTGGCTTTTAGTTCTAGTTCAGCAATTTTATAACTATCAATAATATTATCTTCGATTTTTACAAAAACCTTTGCATTATTATCAATTTGCTTAGATCTCTGTCCAAGAATTCTTGATTTTTCATATTTTGTCATGACGGGTAACGTTTTATGAAAAGGATCAATAATTCTGTTATTACTATCTCTAACAACTCTAGAAAGTGTTTCAATCTCATCATAATTATGAAAACAACTTTCAGGATGATATGCTTCTAGTGTTTTTTCTGAAAATCCATTTAATTTTTCAAAATAATTTTCTTCGTCATCATCATCATCATCATCATCATCTGATATATTAACAGAACCTGTTTCTGAAACATCATCAAATTTTGTAGTATTAGCTATAGCTGTATTACTTTGTCCTTCATCTTGTGGTTCACTATCTTCAACATCAGAATCTTCAATTTCACTATCATTTATAGAATCATCATCTGTATCACCATCTTTACTTTCATTATCATTATCAATAAACTCGGAACCTTCACTATTTGCAACAGAGATTTCATCTTCGCTATCCATGATATATATATTAAAAAATATAATATAAATTTTAAATCAATTTTAAATCAAATTTATTACACATCATCAACTTAAAATATATTTATTAATTTATTACTATTTATTATACTATCTAATTCCTTGTTAGTTAAATGTTGTAAACAATAATTCTCGTGATCAAGCTTTACTCTTTGTCTTCCTCCACGATATGGGCACCACATAACATCATCTTTAATAATATTATAATGTTTTAATTCTTCACTAATTGTATTATCGTTATAATTCAATAAGCCAGTAATATATTTTATTAAATATGAATGTTTAACTATTATAAGACTTTGTTGAAGTTTTTGAGGTGTTTCGTCTCCATTCATACAACATATTTCTTTGTTATTACTTTCTAATAATTTAAAAATGTTTTCTAAAAAATTTTTACCAAATAATAATAAATCTTGTTCTACATAAACATAATCACAATCATTTAAATACGATTGCATAGCTCCATATAAAAAACCTCTAGCCCAACCACATAATATATTATGGTTAGCACAATAAACACCATGACCAAAATTTCTCAATTGTTTTGAAATTTCAACTAACTTATGATTTTTTACATTAATATCAATTTCTTGTGGACTATCGGCATCTAATATAACAATTTTTTTAGGTAATATGCTTTGATTTAATATATGAGATAACCAATATTTTGAAAAATTTGAATTTCTTCCTGCTGTTCCTCCATATTTTAATTGAAACTTATTTGTCTCTTTTCCCATATCTGTTTTATTATGCTCATCAGAAAACCATCCAGAACCTATTATAAAATTTGACATAATACTATAAAATATTAATATAATATATTTATAACTAAATAAATATATTATTTATAATGAAGAAATAATTTTTTCAGTATGTTTTGTCTCATATTCTTTTCGGTTGGTGTAATTATTCATTTTTCCATAAATAATTACAAGATGGACACAAATATATATATTTCATATTTTTGTCATCATATCTCATATAAATAATTTCATCGTTTTCTTTTTCTTCTTTAGTTCTTTCTGAAGTATATCTTTTACAATCTTTATTTGGACACTTAATATTTTTAATTCTAGGTAATGTGGGGTCAAGCTTAATATAAGGATTTGAACCATAATCAATATTAGTAACTTCCTTAAAATTCGTTTTTGATACACATAAATCCATATTTGATAAATTTGTTTCTTCGTTACCGCATTTTCTACAGTAATAAATTAAATTATCATTATCATCATTATTTATTTTAATGTAATATAAGTTATCACACACCTTGCAGAACTCCATAATATATATTATAAATTATATTTATATTTATATTTATATATCAATTTTTTTATATAATTCATTAAAATCATTTTTTAATTTTACAAAATTAATTCCTACATTCATACTATAATGTGATTGAATAATACAATCTTTTCCTACATCAAGAGTTAATCTTTCAATACTCTTTTTAATATTTTCTTTATTAGAAACTATGTTTTCTTTTATATTATTATAAAAATCATGAAATTCAACAGGTACAATATCGTGAAAGTTCATGTAACACTTACATATTGCTAGATCAATATTTTTAAATAAAATAATTTTATTATAATTAAGTACAGCAACTTCTTGTGCCATAGTAAATCCGGGTTCATTAGTTAATGGAAAATCATTTAAAACAGTACATAAAGTTAATAAAATAGTTGTTAATGTTTGACATGATGTCCATCCCTCACCTTTCCACGTATTTAAAAGAGATAAACAAACTTTACCATTTCTATATAAATTAGGATTAAATCTAATATTATCTCCCCAATTAAAAAATGTAACAACAGGTGGTCTATGTGGATAATCATTTGGAAAATTAAATGTAAATAAATAACTTCCATATTCATAAGGGGTTCCTTGTGGTCCAAATACAAGAGCATAACCTTTTAATATATCATCTTCGTCGTGTTTATAATATATTCCCTGTGAATTTAACGGATTTTTTTTTAATTGCTTAATGTCAGAAACAATTCTTTTTAGTGTATCTCTTGAATATAATATTTTATTTTCAGTATTATTATTAAAACCCGACATATTGTTAAGTATAATTATATTTTTATATTATTTATAAATATTTAATGTCTCTCTTTATAAATATTAAAATTGATTTTAAAATATATGTATATATTATTTCAATAAAATGCCAAATTCAGCCTTACAAACTGAACGTAAATTAAAATCGTTTTTAAAAGAATATGAATCGAAAAAGGTAAAAGAAGGTAAGATAACACATACACGAATACCAAAATATTATGGTGATCCAAAGGATAAAGATCCAAGAAATATATATGGTGGTTCGTGGATAATTCCAGAAAATAAGATTCAAGAATTTCATAAATTATATACAGAACATGTATTTATAAATGGTAAAAAGGAATATTTGACTGAAGCACAAAAAGATAATGGTCAAATATTAATAGACTTAGATTTTCATTATCCGATGAGTATACAACGAAGAGAAGATATATACTCATCGTGTGATGATGATAATTGGCAGGATTCTCGAAAAGATTCAATAACAAGTATTCTTGAGAAATATCTTGAAAGTTTAAAAGAAATGTTAGATATAAATGATAAATTTCCAGTTTATATCTTTGAAAAGAGTGAGGTTGTTATTGTACCTGATAAAAAAATAACAAAGGATGGTGTTCATATTATAATAGGTATAAACTTGGACAGACGATTACAAGAAAAGTTACGTGAAATGGTATTGAACAAAATAAGATTATCGTTGGAACAAAATGATTTTTGGATAGATATGCCTGAAATACTCAATCAAAAAAAATGGGAGGATGTTATTGATTATTCTATTGCGAGTGGAAATACAAACTGGCAACTTTTAGGAAGTCAAAAACCTGAAAGTGATAGATACGAAATTTCTTACGGTTATGTATTTGAACTTGATAGTGATAATTCTTGGGCGTATGCAGAGACTATTGATTTTGAGGACGATGAATCAAAAACAACATATGTAATAGAAAATTTTATGAATTTATCAGCGAACGGTACTGGTAAATCATTTGATGTTAATACAACATTTGATGTTACCTCAGCACTAAACAATATTGAAAAAACGCTGTCACCATCGAATAAAATAGCACATAATGTGTTAGGTACTTCAGTACAAACATTTACATTTCCAGACATAAATACTATTACAAATCAATATATTTTAGATTCTCTAATTGAACAAATGTTATTAACAGATAATCTACGACCAACAGATTACGAGCGGTTGAAAAATACACATGAATATTGTATGATTTTACCAAACGAATATTCAGAAGATTATACTTTATGGAAAAAAGTTGGTTGGGCATTAAAAAATGCTGATAATAATTATAGTCTCCAAAATCGATTATTTCTTACATATCTGAAGTTCAGTAGTCGATCAGAAAAATTCAAATATGAAGAAATACAAAATTTGTTTTACGATTGGAAATTTAAATCTAAATCAGGAGAAAAAACATTATCTGAACGTTCAATATTCTATTGGGCAAGAAATGCGAATAAAGAAGCGTTTGATAATATAAAAAATAACTCTATAGAACATTTCATAAATGCTAGCTTTAGGTCAGAAGGTTCTGATTGGGATTTGGCATGTGTACTTCATCAACTTTACAAAGATAAATTTGTACTAGCAGGTTATGCAAAAAATATTTGGTATCAGTTTATTGGACACTGTTGGCAAGAGAGTGAGTTAGGTGTTGAGTTAAAAAAAGAAATTAGTCAGGAACTGTATAATGTCTATCATGATAAAACGGTTGAAATGGTTCAAATAATGTCAGGTCTAGAAAATCATAAAGATGAATGGAAAGATTATCAACGTAAGGTTACCATTTCTTCAAATATATGCAATAAACTGAAAAGTAATACATCAAAGACGAATATTATGAGTCAATGTAAGGAATTATTCTTTGATAAAGATTTCTTTGAATTGGTAGACAAAAATATGGATTTATTATGTTGTAGTAATGGTGTAATTAATTTAGCTACAAAAGAATTTAGGCGAGGTTATCCTGAAGATTACATTACAAAATGTACAGATATCGATTACATATTGCCAACAAATAGAGATAAAAAGTTAGAAGAAGAAGTAAAAGAGTATTGGACTACTATGTTTCCAGATGAAAGTGTTGGTAAATATGTTTGGGAAGTTTTTGCGAGTGCTTTATCAGGTACAAACGTAAATCAACAATTTTACATCTTCTTAGGTGCTGGTTCAAATGGAAAATCAGCTTTAATGCAACTTATGAGACAGGTATTTAACGACAAGAAAAAACGCGGTTATTATGCACAAACACCAATCCAATATTTAACTCAAGAAAGAGTAAAAGCTGGTTCTGCCTCTAGTGAACTTGCAGAGTTAATAGGAGCACGTTTAACAAGTATAGATGAACCCCAAAAACATGAAAAATTAAATGTTGGTATAATGAAACAACTTACTGGTGGTGATCCATTAACAGCTCGTGCGTTATTTAAAGATCATATCACATTTATTCCACAATTTACATTTGTAGCATTAACGAATAATTTATTTGAAATTGCTGCAACAGATAAAGGTACATGGAGAAGAATATCAGTACCCCCATTTAAATCAACATTTACACATAGTCCTTACAACGACCCTGAGTTTCCTCCAAGGGATTATCCTATTCAACACAAGAAGGATCCTGAGCTACTAGAAATAAAGTTCCCATTATGGAAAGAAACAGTATTATCTATGTTAGTAGAAACAATATTTAAAACACAAGGGCATGTTGAAAGGTGTAGTATTGTAGATGAAGAAGTTAAGAAATATAAATCAAGAGAAGATCATATTCAACAATTTATTGATTCAAAGATACATGTTTCAGAAGGAAATATACTTAAGCAACGTGATCTTGGTATAGAATTTAAAGAATGGTATCAAGATAAGTATGGTTCAAAAATAAAAAGGATGCAGGATTTATATGATGCGATGGATAAAGCATTTAATAAATATGGTAATTCAGGTTGGTCTGATATTGATATTGGAAGCGAACAATAGAAGACAATAGAAGACGTAATGTAATTGTTGTATAATTGCAGTAATTATTGTAAGTAATTATATAAAAAATTTTTTTATATAATTATTATTCGTTTGTAATACCATAATATACATTTTTGGGAAGTAAATATGTAAAAACAAAATCAGTAATTCTTATAAAAATAGGTATTAAGTATACATACAGCATATATGGTAAAAATAACATAATTAATAACCAGAAAGTATCCCAAATGCTTTTATACATTTTTTCATAGATAAATATACCAAATGATATGGCCCATAAAATATAGTATACAATACCAACATAATATCCAATTATAGATACCTTCTGACTTTCTTCTTCTTCATATTCTGCTTTTCTATTATTAGTATTTTCTTCTTTGTTTGCTTGTAAAATATCTTTCTCCTTTTCAGATTTATTATTATTTAATGTTGTATAATGTTCATCTAAAGCTGTCATAATAATTAATTATATAATAAATATATATTTAATTATTTAGTTTTATTTTGATGGAGGTGTAACATATGGGGCTATTTTTGAATATTTACCATTTTTATTATCATAATCTTTATTGAATTTTTTTATTCTATTAAACTCACCTGAAATATCCCTTAATACTGAAAACCCTTCTGATTTTGGATCGTTTGGATTAAAATAAAAATCATATTTATCATAATCAGTTGCATTTCTTGATTGAACATCTACATATAATTTTAAAATGTAGAATAATGAAACTGCTAATAATACTGGGAATAAAATAGAAGGAATAGATTCACCTAAATATCCTCTATTATTTAACCAAATTAAACCAGTAAATAATAATATAATTAATGTTAATCTAAACAAAATACTAGACAAAGCACTATATCGGTTTTCATAATATTTATTATTTTTAACTATTCGCCTTTTGTTTTGACGTTCATTTACTAAAGTATTATATTGATCTTTTTTTTCTTCAAGTGCGTCGGTTCTTATTGTCACTAATGAATTTACTTCATTTTGTAATGATGTTAATACTGTATTATAATCTGTTTTAATTGTAGTTAATCCTGTTTGAATATTCTGTTGATTAGTCACAATATTACTTAAATTAGTCTGTTCTGTTGACGATAAAGTACTACTATGTGTTGTTAGTAAATTTTGTGCACTTGCTTCTACATCTTTAGAATCATCTACCATTTGATCGATATAACCATTTGGTTCAATTGGTGTTTCTAAATATATTGTATTACCACCCATATCAGTTAATCCTTCTTTATTAATATGTTTTCTATTATCATTATAATACAAAACTATTACTATTGTAACTGTTACACCTAAAGTATATAATAATGGCTTGTAAAACTTTTCATTTTTCATTTTATATATATATTATAAATATAATTATAAAATTTATTTTGTAGTCGTTATTATAATTCCACCAGTTAACGTTAATAAAGTTAATAGTGTCCAACCATATAATTGTAATCTTTCACTACTAACACCACGTTCCGATATTTCTACGTTGGCATCATCAGATGAAGAATGTTTCTTTATATCTTTAATTGCAACTTCAGCTGCACTTACTGTATTAAAACCTTCTGTATCCTTAAATTTATTAAAATCAGTAAAGCTTTCAAGTTGTCTATTAATAATATCTTCATTAATTTTTTTTATTTTTCTAAACCGATAATTATTTATTACATTCCATTCTGCATTTTTCTGTATATCATTATTTTCAAATTTGGGATAAGAATTGTTAATATTACTCATATATTTATAAATAGAAAATCATTTTATAAAAATAATATTTACAAATCAAAAATAAAATACATAAATATAAATAATACAAATAAGGGTGTACCCATTAAATCCATTCCTAATATTTTTAAAAAGAATGTATATAATAATCCTGCTGCAATAACCGTAGTTACTAACTTAGTATATGCAATTTTTGTAAAATATAAAATAATAAATAAAATTATACCCATTATTAATATTAAACCTGATTGTCTTTCAATAGATCCACTTAAAAAATTAGATAAAGATTTAAATGGGTACATTAAATCAAATTCAACTGTATAACTAAAGAGTAAAATTATTATAATCGTTAAATAAAACATTATTTTTGATAATCTGTTATAATTTAATTTAGATCTGTCTATCTCACCCTCAATACTATTAATATCTCTTTGTAATTTAATATTTTCTTTTAAAACTGTATTTTCATCTGCTAAATATTTGTTTAAATTACTAATATTTTGTTCTAAACTACTCATATAATATATAACTTGATTATTTTTTTTTCATTTTTGTATATATGAATCTTGTTAAATATAACGTAGCTATAGAAATAGATACTGTATAAAAAAAGAAATATCGATACATGCTTTCTGTATCTTTCAGATTTTTTTCAGATTTTTTTAAATTATCAACATCTATTTTATAATCTTTTTCTAATTTTTCTATTTCATCTTTAATATCATCTATATCACTCTGTGATTTTGACATATATTATATAATAGGATTAATTATTTATACAATAACGATAATATATCCCCTTTATTGATGTTTTACTTGGTCGTGTAATTTTACATATTTGACCTGGTTTTAAAAAGATTGCACATGCAACAGGATCAAATCTTGATATTTGAGGAATTTGGGTGTGAGGATCTACTATATTATATTTTTTTAAGAAGTCATTCTTTTCTTCGTCACTTAATATAACATGAGGCGGTACCATTTCATGATTTAGAATATTAAATTGGAGTCTTTTTAATGAATAAACAATAATATTTATTCCTTCTTGTTCCCATATCTTTTTCAATTCATTTATAATAGTATCATTAGGATTATCATGTGTAATAATAAATATAATGTCATTTTTTGTCAAAAGTTGTTCTGTATGAACTAAATCTTCAATCATCGTGGTAATATGATTTGTCTTTATTGATTTGTGTACAATAGCAAAATATTTTACATAAATTTTCGGTTTGTTTGTATCCTTATTTTCTAGAATCATATCCAATTGTTTATTATTAATCATACTATGTAATTCCCCTGTACTATAACCATGATAGTCTTCCACATTATATCCCTGTACAGATAACAATTCTAATATATTAAGTCTTGACTTATATATTGTATTATAGAATGAACTCGAATTTGTTGAACTTTCTAAACTCATAATATTATATTATATTATAATGAGTTTAAATTGTAATTAAAATCAATTTTTTATTTTAATTCGAATAATATTTTTTTACCACTTCCTCCTTTATTATTATTATTTTCATTATCACTATCACTATTACTATCTCTGTCGTTATCATCACCTGTTAATCCATTAATTTCTTTTTCTAATTTTTTTTGGGTATTTTGTGATTCTTTTTTTGTAATTTCTTCTGGTTGAAGGTAACTTTTTTCATCGTCTATTATTGTTTTTCCAGCTACCAAAACAAAATTGTCGTCATCCTTATTAAATTTGTTTTTACTACCACCAATATCCATATTTATTTTACCACCTAGTTGATGTATTCTAGAATAACGGTCAATATCATCCAAAGTAGGTCCATATTTTATTTCTTCTTCGGGTATATTATCTGGTGCTATTAATTCTCCATTATCTTTAAATTTATCATATGCATAAACATGTTCTCCGTAATGTGAATCAGGATATTTATTAATATATTCTTTTTTGAAATTTTCAAATGCTTCATCTACTGGTTGGGGTGTTACATTTTCAGGATTAAAAATTGGACTACCTGGTGCATAAGGTGGACTATCTGGTGCAAAAGCTGGACTACCTGGTGCAAAAGCTGGACTATCTGGTGCATAAGCTGGGCTACTTGGTGCATAAGGTGGACTATCTGGAGTTTCTTGAGGTTCATCAAATTCATGTAAATCATAATCTTCCACCTTTTCAAAATACATGTCATCTTCCTTTTCTACACGAATATTTTGTCTACTATTAGAATTTTGTCTATCAATAAAACCATATTGTATTAATAGTTGTCTTATTTCTGTTAATTTAAAACTGTCATCACCTACATCTCTAGCGGAAATCTTAAAATTATTAGAATAACTCATATTTTCTATTTGACTAATGTTATCTTCAGTTATTAATCTGGTTTGAATTCCCATAGTCTGTAATTCTTGAATTAATAATTTTAGACAGTATGGTATTTCAACTAAACTAAATGAACGTCCAAATTTACTAAGCTTTTCTAATCTCAACTCATTAAATTTATCTTTAGAAAATTTCACGCCATCAGCAAATAAACTTAATAAAATATTTTGGGATGAATTATATGCAGCTAATGTCCCTGTTTTGTTACAAACAGCGATTTTATAATCATCACCTCTTTTCATCATAGATTCCTGTAAAAATTTAGAAGCTCCGTGACCAATTACACCATCACGTTCCATTTCACCAATTCTTAAACCACCATCGTTTGCTCTTCCATGTACTGGTTGTTTTGTTAACCCTTGATTTCTTCCTCTAGCTCTATAATTTATTTTATCTTTTACCATATGTTTCAATCTCATATAATATGTTGGTCCAATAAATAAACTTGTTTCTAGTTGTTCTCCTGTATAACCATTATATAATAATTCATTTCCGTGTGATTCATAACCTGCTTTTGATAATAATTTACTAAAAATATCAACATGATCAACACCCTGAAATGATGTGCAATCACCAATATTACCGTTGTAACAACATACTTTACCTGTAATTGTTTCAACTAATTGTCCAATAGTCATACGTGAAGGTATGGCATGAGGATTTATTATTAAATCTGGTTTTATACCATCTTCTGTAAATGGCATATCTTCTTCAGGAATTATTAAACCAATTGTACCTTTTTGTCCAGATCTACTAGCCATTTTATCACCCATAGCAGGTATTCTCTCATGTCTAATACGAACCTTTGCTAATCTAAACCCTTCTTCATCATCTGTTATAAATGTCTTATCTACAAAACCTAATTGGTCTCTTTTGGTTTTTACAGAAGAATCAAAGTATTTATTTATATTGTCTTCATCAACAGTTACTTTACCAATTAAAATTACTTTATCATTTATCTTTGTGTTTTCTTTAATTAACCCATTTTCATCAAGATGTGTATAGTCATAATCATATTTTTTTCTTTCAACATCCATTTTTTCAATATTCATAAATCTAGAATTTACATTATTTCCTTTCACTAATGATGACTCTTCTCTTGTTTCGTATGTAGAATAATATGTTGTTCTAAATAATCCTCTGTGTAAAGAACCTTCATTAACTAAAATTGCATCTTCTACATTATATCCACCATAACATCCTATTGCAACTATTGTATTAGTACCATAGCAGTTTTCACTCTTATAATATTCTTGATATTTAGTTCTAACTAATGGAGATTGTCCATAATTTAATACAAGACCTGTCTTGTCTACTCTATTATTAAAATTAGTACTATACATCGATACAGCCTGTTTACTTTGACCACAAGAGAATAGATTTCTAGGTAAAGGATTTGTCTCAGGATAAATTACTAAGTTACCCATGTAACCAAAGATACATGAAGGATGTATTTCTAAATGAGTACTTCTTTTGTTTTGTTTTAATTTTTCTATATTTGTTGAAACTAGTAATGTATTCATTTCTGCTGTGTCAATATATTCAACAATAGATTTGTGTTTGTTTATTTGTTCTATATCTGAGTTATATAACTTTTTCATTTCATAAAAAACATTATTAATTACATCTACTTTATTATTTTTAACACTAAAACCTGTTAAAATATCATTCCAATCGATTGCTTTTGATTCATTTATTTTCTTTCTGAATATTTCACAATTTGTACTTAAGTTTTTCTGTTCATCTACATAAAACATAGGTCTAGTAATACGACCACTATCAGTATACAATTCAATTTTGTTTTCTATATAATTTACTGCGATGCTTGTATAAATTGGTATTAGACATATTCTTCGTGCAAATTTTATAAAATTAGCGGTATTTATTAATTCATTTGTTGTAGCTAGCCATGTTCCATTTATAAATATTTTTGTTTTATTTTTTACGTCACTTGGTTTTGTTTCACTTAACAATCGAATGCTTAAGTTTTCTCTCATCCAATCTAATAAAAGTTTATACGAATAACCATTTGTAATGTAACTTGTAATAGCAAGATGCTTATGTAATCCACAATTTCCACCATCTGGTGTGTCAACAGGATCAATTAAACCATACTGTGAAGCATGACATAAACGAGGACCAACTACCTTAGCACTAGCATCTAACGGTAGATTTATTTTACGAAGATGTGATATAAATGAATGATAAGATAGTCTATTTAAATCTTGTATAACACCTACACGGTTAGTATTTGGTGTTGCACCCCATCTACCTTTAAATGCCCTTTTAAATCCATTATCAACTATCTTATTTTTAAATATTTCGTTATATCCCAACTTATATTTTTTTTTATTGTCCTTTTCATCATCTTTTACAAATTCACTTGAAAACACTTGTGATACTAGTTGACTTTCTGTTATAGTTAAAACGTTTGTCACTCTGTTTGTATAATGATAGTATAAATCATTTTCTACATTAACCTGTATATCTTTTTGTTGTAGATTGTAGTATTCTTTGAATAAATCATATATTAAATTACCCGTTAATTCTATTCTTTTATATTTAAAACTATCTCTGTCTGTTGGTGGAATAATACCAATACTAGTTTTTATTAGATTAAATACCATGTCTCCAATAAAATATGCTTTTGTTGAAAAATTCATTTCACCTACTTGAGGTAACAAAAAATCACACAATATATGATATGTATAAGGTATATTCTTAAACTTTAGATATTGTGATATGTACTTAATTGCTGCTTCTTGAGTAAATATAGTTCCTGCATCATATACAGAAGATTTAAAATATTTAATAAAATCTTTGTATTTTTCTAGATCTAATAAACAATATTCTATAATTTCTTTATCGGAAATTACCCCTAGTGCTCTCATTAAAATAAATAACGGTATTGGATATCTTACATTTGGTATTTCAACAACAATATTTTCAAGATGCATTTTATCTGTATCTCTAACAATATGTATTTTCATTGTTCTAACTGGCTTTGAAGCATCCTCTGAAACCATTCGAATTATCGATGAATAAGAATATTTATCATCATCTGAGTTTTTTTTATAATAGACCATATTATCTGAAAATTTCTCCTGCGGAACTACGACCTTTTCTTTTCCATCAATTATAAAATATCCACCATAGTCATTTTTACATTCACCCATATTATACTTTAGATCACGATTTACATGTTTTAATATACACTTACTAGAATGAAGCATTATTGGAAATCTTCCCAAATATATTTTTGGTATTTCTATTTCTCCTTCAATTATTTCAACACTTGATTTGATAAATTTATATTTTACTAAAACATCGTAATGTATTGTAAAAGCATATGTCATATTTCTAAGTCGAGCCTCATTCGGATACATATAATGAGTGTTTCTTTCGTCGTATATTACTGGTTTTCCAAAATATATTTTATTCCCATGTCTTCCACCAATATACATTTCAATTTTAAACTTAAAATCATCTAGTGTATCATCAAAATTCTTACTTATTTGTATTGGGTTCTTTTCATTTATTATTTCAAATATATCTTTATTAAAAAAGCTATCATATGAATTTAAATGATGTTGTGTTAAATAATAGGTGTTATTCAAAAAATATGATTCTAATGTTTTCCAACCTAATTTATCAAAATTCATGTATATAATATATAGAGCATTTTTTAATTACTCTTTTTAAAATCTAATAAATATTTAAACAATAAAAATTTATTAATTTACATAATAAACATTAAACCTATTAAAATAAACAATAAAACAAATGGGAATAATACTAAGAACCATGACATTTTTGCATATCCTGATTTACATATTAAATCAAGAATCCATGTCCAGAATAAAATATAAATTGACTTAAGTACAAATATGAAAATAGTACTTGATACATTACATTCATATTCACCTACACAATATGTATCTGTGTTTCCATAATTTTGTACCATCATTATAAGTAATGCTAAAAATGACATTACAAAGTATAAAGCAGCAGGGGTGCATAAATCTTTTATTGATTTAGGAATTGGTGTTGCCATCACTATGTATTAATTAAATATTTTTTTTTTATGCAGAAGAATTTGGTTTTTGATTAAGTGTTGGATTTGGACTCTTAGGTTGAGGATAACCACCTAATGTTGCAGTATTCTTCTCTCCTAAATGAATTGCGTTGTCAATTAAACCTCTAATCTCTCTAATAAATCCGCCCTTCTGTTTTTTACTTTTTCTACCTCTATAACGTCTAGAACCTCTTAAACGTTTTGATGATTTAGATACTTTTTTCTTTCCACCCTTAAAAAAACTGGGTAAATTACAACCACATTTACTTCTCGATTTACCAAATCGTTTACCCCCTATTGTTTTTTTTCTATTTTGTCTCTTTAAAGTTCTTCTGGTTTTAGCCATATATATTAATATAATATTTTATTCTATGTCTACGTGTGTCAAAAAGTGTCTTCTGCAACACATTTTGGTTAATCCTAAATCATCCAATACAATACCCTCTGGTCCTTTCTCTGTATGTTCCTTTGTTAAATATACCTCATTATTTGTATCAATACCTTTTTTTGTTTTCATTTCAGACACTTTCATTTTATAATACTCATATTTATCCGCAATAACTTCGCCACATGTAAAGCACTTTACAGGAATTATCATTTTTTATATATTTACTATATAATTAAAACTTAAATCAATTTTAATTATAATTAATTGTTTAAATAATTATGTAACATAACATCATCAGAATTATTTTTAACGTAACCAGCTAATATTGCTGATTCATACATAGTTTTTAATACATCATTCGGTGTAGTTGAACCTATTCTAATTAAATTATGTTCTCTTAAATATTTTTTTATTTTTGAGATATCTTCATTTTCTATTTTCTTTTTTTCATCCATAATTTTTTTCTTTGTTTGTGTACTTTTTATTAATACAGATACTAAATTGTTTTTTTTTGATTTTCCTAATTTATATTTTCTCTTTATCGTTCTTTTCTTAATAAAACTTCCTCCATTTTTATTTCTTAAATCTGTTAATTTTTCTTGTCTTTCGTTTGGAATACTATCATTATTTATTTTTATCATTGGTTTTAACATTTCCTCTTCATTTTGTGTATTTGAAGTTGATGTATTTCCTTTCTCTATTTCTTTTAATTCATTTTCGAAAATGTTATCGTCGTCATCCCCATCACTATCTTCTGTATCAGAAGAAATATTTATTTTTTGTGTTGTATTATGTCTCCATTGTCTAAATGTTGGCTGTGTACCATTTTTTAAACATCCATATGGAGGTGCTGGAGGTAATAAATTGGAGATTTTTGTATAATTATTGTTGTTCATATTTTTATCAATATTATTACTAAAATCTTCTGGTAACTTTAAATTTACTTCAATATTCTCATGATCAAAAGTTCTATTGTTGTTATTTCGGTTTTTTAGTGTACGTTTACTACTTTTTCGCTTAGCTTTTTTCTCTTTTTTATCTTTTTTTACTAAATCTGACAAATAGTTCATAGAATTATTAAAGTTTGATGAAAAATTTTCGATATTTTCTTTTTTATCTGTGTTTTTACTATTTTCTACATTTTGATTTACATTTTGATTTACATTTTGATTTACATTTTGATTTACATTTTGATTTACATTTTGATTTACATTTATTATTTCACTCTTTTCACTCTTTTCACTCTTTTCTCTATGTTGTTTAATTCTATCCAATAAATTCTTCCTAAGTTGATTTGGATTTACAAAATTAAAATTTTTCTTATCTTTTTTTTTTAATGTTTTTGCTTTATCCTTCTTTTTACCACCAGACATACTAAATAAATCAGGGTTTATCGATATTGTTTTTCTCGAACTCATAAAATATATATTATTTTTATTTTATTTCAACTACTAAAACTAATTAAATCTTAAAATAATATAAAAATTGATTTACATTATAGATTATTCATGTATATAAAAAAAATGGAACCGATTACTAAAAATCGCATAGATGTTGATAACGGTGTTTCGTATAATTATGAAACTCCATGGAAGCTTATTGAAAATTATTTCGAAGGTAAGTATCTAGATCTACTTGTTAGACACCAACTTGAATCATATAATACATTTATTGAATATGAAATACAAAAAACTATTGAAATGTTTAATCCTGTATGTATTAAATCTGAAAATGATTATGATGAAAACTCTAAAAAGTACTCACTAGAAATAGTTATAAATTTTAATAATTTTCAATTATATCGTCCACAAATCCACGAAAATAACGGTGCTACTAAACTTATGTTTCCACAAGAAGCTCGACTTAGAAATTTTACTTACGCATCTTCTATGACAGTTGATATTAACATTCAGTATATTACACGAAATGGGGCTAATCTTGAAAATGTCGAAACATCTAGTAAAGTTATTTCTCAAATTCATATCGGTAAACTCCCTATTATGTTGAAATCTTCTATTTGTGTGTTAAATCAATATAAACATATGAATTCATCATTAACAGGTGAATGTAAATATGATGCAGGTGGATACTTTATTATTAACGGTTCTGAAAAAACCGTACTCGGTCAAGAAAGAGCTGCTGAAAATAAAGTTTACTGTTTTAATGTTTCAAAAAATAATACTAAATGGTCTTATATGGCAGAAATAAAATCTGTTCCCGATTTTAAATGTATTTCTCCTAAACAAATTAATGTTATGATTTCTAGCAAAAATAATGGTTTTGGTCATAGTATTTACATTCAAATTCCTAGAATTAAAAACCCTCTCCCGATATTTGTTGTTTTCAGAGCACTAAATATTATTAGCGATAAAGAAATTTGTAATAAAATTGTGCTAGATATTGATAACAAAAGATATAAAGATATTTTGTCATTTCTACAGGCTTCTATTGTTGATGCTGAAACATGTAATGTCATTACTTATGAAAATGCGATTGATTATATTACTGCAAATGTCATGTTTACCCCTATTAATATGTCCAAAGAAAATGGAGCTATAAAAAAACGGGAATTCGCTATTGATGTTTTGTCTAATGATTTATTTCCTCACTGTAGAACAGATGAACAAAAAATTTACTTTCTAGGATACATGATTAATAAAGTCATTAGAGCTAAACTTAATCTTATCGAACAAGATGATAGAGACTCATATCTCAATAAAAGAATCGATTTGACTGGTACGTTACTTAACAATCTATTTAGAAATTATTTCAATAAAGTTGTTAAGGATCTACAAAAACAAACCATCAAGGAAATTAATAATGGTTCTTGGCGATCGACAAATGATTATATGAATATTATTAATAAAACAAATATTTATAAAATTATTAAATCTACTACTATTGAAAATGGTATTAAAAGAGCTCTGTCTACAGGTGATTTCGGCATAAAACATTCTACGAACAATAGTAAAGTTGGCGTAGCACAAGTTTTAAATCGTCTTACTTATGCTTCTAGTTTGAGTCATTCTAGAAGAATTAGTACACCTATCGATAAAAGTGGTAAACTTGTACCTCCTAGACTACTACATAATACCTCATGGGGATTTCTGTGTCCTGTTGAAACTCCTGAAGGTCAGTCTGTTGGTGTTGTTAAAAATCTCAGTTATATGACACATGTTACTATTTCTTCGGAAAGTGACACTATATATCAAAATATTCAAAGTGATATTACTAATATTGATGATTGCAATACATCTAAAGAATTAGATAATTATGTTAAAGTTTTTGTAAACGGTTGCTGGGTTGGCATTACCAACAAACCAAAAGAATTATATGATAGTTTAAAAATTAAAAAATATAAGGGCATTATTAATATATATACTTCTATCGTATTTAATTACAAAGAAATGGAAATCAGAATATGTAATGATGCAGGTCGTTTAACACGTCCATTACTTAAAGTCAAAAATAATAGGTTAGTTCTTTCAGAATCCGTTATGGAATCAGTCAAATCTAAAAGTATCAAATGGAATGAACTACTTACGGATGTTGTACTCTCTGAATCTGTTATTGAATATATTGACCCTGACGAACAAAATTCTTCTATGATTTCTATGTATCCCAAAGATTTATCTGTTGTTGACCCTAACTATATTAAAAATTATACTCATAGCGAAATTCACCCTAGTACTATGTTTGGTATTCTGGCATCATGTATTCCATTCCCTGATCATAACCAATCTCCTAGAAATTGTTATCAATGTGCTCAGTGTAAACAAGCAATGGGAGTTTATGCTACCAATTTTGATGTTAGAATGGATAAAACCGCGTATATATTAAATTATCCTATGAGACCACTCGTTGATACACGTTTAATGAATATTATTAAAGTAAACAACATTCCATCTGGTTGTCAAGTTATTGTTGCTATTATGACACATACTGGTTATAATCAAGAAGATAGTATCCTATTTAATAAGGGATCTGTCGATAGAGGTTTGTTTCAAGCAACTATTTATCATACTGAAAAAGATGAAGATAAAAAGGTTCATGGTGATGAAGAAATTAGATGTAAACCTGATAAATCTAAGACTAAAGGTATGAAGTTTGGTAATTACAATAAAATCAACAATCAAGGTGTTATTCCCGAGAATACATTAGTTGAAAATAGAGATATTATTATTGCCAAAGTTGTTACTATCAAAGAAAATAAAAATGACCATACTAAATTAATTAAATACGAGGATTGTAGTAAAAGTTTTAGAACTAGTGAGGAAACTTATATCGATAAAAATTATATTGATAGAAATGGTGATGGTTATAATTTCGCCAAAGTTAGAACTAGAGCTGTTAGAAAACCTGTAATGGGTGACAAGTTCTCGAGTCGTCACGGACAAAAAGGTACCGTCGGTCTTATTATTCCCGAAGAAGATATGCCTTTTACTGATAGTGGTGTTAAGCCAGACATTATTATTAATCCACATGCTATCCCTTCTAGAATGACTATAGGTCATTTAAAGGAAACATTACTCGGTAAAGTTTTAATTGAACTCGGTCTATTCGGTGATGGTACTAGTTTTGGAGACATAGATGTTGACTTTATTTCTAAAGAACTACAAAAAACTGGATTTGAATCTTATGGTAATGAACTATTATATGATGGTAATACTGGTCAGCAACTAGAAACCAGTATATTTATTGGACCTGTATTCTATCAAAGATTGAAACATATGGTTGCGGATAAACAACACAGCCGTTCCATCGGACCTATGGTTAATCTTACACGACAACCTGCTGAAGGTAGATCACGAGATGGTGGACTACGTTTTGGTGAAATGGAACGCGATTGTATGGTTAGTCATGGTGCTGCTAGATTTACTAGAGGAAGACTTTATGATGCATCTGATAAATTTCAGATTCATGTCTGTAAAAAATGTGGTATGACATCATCTGTTAATGATAAACTACATGTTCATATTTGTAAAATGTGTGATAATAGAACTGAATTTGCTAACGTACAACTTCCTTATAGTTGTAAGTTATTATTTCAAGAACTACTTACTATGAACGTCGCACCTAGAATGATCGTTACTTAATTATAATTATAATAAATATGTTTAATTATTATAATTATTATACTTATTTTTTATATGAATTACAAAAATCTTCCTCCTGGAAAATATTATTGGGATAAAGATCAAATTATTAATGATGAATATATTAATATTGATATTTTAGAAAACTTATCGTGTGGAACTGGTGAGTATTGGCGTAGTTATCGATTGGGAGATACAGTTGGTGGTAAATATAATAAAAAATTCGAAACTATCGAACAAAAGTGGCCTAATTCTATTAAAGATAAGTACATGAAATTAGCTTTTAATAAAGCTAATAAATACGACATACTTTTTAGTGTTATTAAAGCATATCCATTATATACTTTTAATACTACAAACTTTATTTTTATCGGTATACGTGTTGGTGATGTTATGGGGGGTAATATACTTACTAATTATGTTATTAACGAAGATTATTATAAAAATTTAGATCTTAGTAAATATCTAAATAAAACGTGTATTATCTGTTGTGGTTCTCATTATAATAGTAATACGCCCTATACTATAAAATATGTTAATACTTTATATAAAATTATGAAAAATAAAGGGTTTGAAAATGTTTTTGTTCGAGCAGGAAATAACCCTGATGATGATTTTACTTTATTGTGTGGTTCTGATTATTTAATACACGGTTTAGGTAGTTATCATAAAATGATTCGGAATATGGTTATTGAATATGGTACAAAAGGCATTCTTAACTAAGACTACAGTTCATATTTCGATTCTTCATCAGGTTCAAGCGAAAATGAACCATCATCATCTACATCTATATTATGCTGATCATAAGGATTATGTCTAATACCTTCTATTTCGCGTAGTTGTCCTAACACTCCAGTTGCTCCTGAAGTTGCTGGTGGAGTTACTTGTGGATCTTGTGGATCTTGTGGATCTAAACTCCATAAAAAATTGTTGTGACTGTTGTTACTATTACTTGCAAATGAATCACTAATATTCATAACATTACGTATATTATCTATATTAACTGATGTATTACTATCAAATGAATTATCACCACCATAAGCAAACATCGCATTACGTACATCCATAGATGTTTCAATACGAGAAATACTATCATTTAAATTTCTACTTTCATTTATATCTAATGAACTACTATCTATATCACTAATATTACTAGTATTGACAGGGTATATATAGTTCATATATTCATTCTCTGTTGAGTTCATATATTCATTTATTGAGTCAAAATTAATATCTGTTTCACTTTCTTGATTACTACAATTAATATAATCAATTTCAGTTATCAACATCATTTTATACTCACTTACATTTGATGCATCTCCATCATCTTCATTATTTAATATAATATTATATTCTGGAACTATTATAGTGTGTTTATTACTTGTATCACCAGATTTTATCATAAATTCTATGATATATATCCAAATGCCTTTAACAGGATTTGGTTTTTGTGGTTCATCTTCATCTTCACCTATCATATCTAACCCATTTAAAATACTATATAACCCACAAATTTTACCACATATTGTTTTTTCTTTTAATTCATCATCTTCTTTTGTTTTTATAACTAATTTTACATGGGTTAATTCTGGATTATTATGAATTATTGACGCTTTTTTGGGAATATGGTCTGTATATATTTTAAAATTAACCATATTATCACCATCAATATAACGGTGTGATAATACAATTTCTTTCATATGATTTTTTTCGCTAAATATTTCTGAATAATCAACAACTCTATAATCTTTAGGTCTTAAATTGCTATATATCTTTTTTTCACTATCTTTCCCACGTGCAAGTTCTTCTATAATATTTTTATGTGATTCTATAACTGATATTTTATACAAAATATCATTCAATTCATTTATAATATCTTCTTCTTGTTGTAATATATCTGTTAGTGCGTCGTTATTTTCGTTAATTTTGTTAATTTCACTAGCTGTACTATTAATAATTTTGATTAGATTGTCTAGATCTTCTTGTGATCCACCGTCAGGTTGAGATTCTAATACTGAACGCATGTCTTCTGTCCTAAGTAGTTCATTATATAATTCTCTTAAATTGTCTATGATTTTTTTTGTATTCTCATCTTTAATGTTTTCTTCTATAGCTTGTATATAATGTGTTATAGTATTATTTAATATATTTTCTAGAAATTTTGCCTCACTTATTTCAGCAGTATATAATAATACAGTTTTCATTACTTCTTTCAATTCTTCGGATTTGTTACCTATATCTTTAATAATATTAAGATATTCTACATAAGTTGGAATATGTAATTCATCCAAATTATTATAACCATGTACATATAGAATCTTATTTTTTATATCAGTTATAATATTTTTTACAATCACCAATCCTCCTTTATTAATATTAAATGCGTCGTCTATCGTTGCACCATCTTCATTATAACTTTTAATATTCTTTTCTGTTTCGTTTTTAATTTTTTTTTTATCAAAAAATTTTTCAATATCACTTATTTTTCGATTACCTTCTGCAATATGTGTTCTGTCATTATTATTTCTATCTTCCATTAAATTTTGGAAATTACTGAGTAACGTTTTATAATTATTAGGTGTACATTCTGTTAATTCATAAATAATTTTATCATCCGTTTGTCCATGTGTTCCGCTTACAGTTGACAGATTTGAATACCTTCCGCCAATTCTACTTGTATCTATTACTTTATCTGTTTCTTCAGAATAACTTATTTCACGTGGTTTTAATATAAACATAGTTGTTTCATTAACATCTAATAAAATAGAAGAAGAAAATGCATCTAGTAATCTAGGTCCGATGCTTAAATGTAATTTAAAAAAACGACGTTCCCCATGTGTTCCACCATAACCTACATTTAAATTTTCCATATGTAAATATTCTCCTCCAATAATGTCACTATGAATTTTGGTCTTTTTAGTTTTATTTTGAATTGGTTTCATAGATATACCGTCTTTTGTATAAAATATTCGCGAGAATTCCGATGAATAATCATTTATAACCCAATTTGTAAATAGTTGATTTGGATTTTTTAAACTATATTTTAGTGTGTCTAATGATATAGCATTAAACCTCATTTTATGTATGATGTTATCACTATCTTTAACTTTATATATTTCGGCAAAAACAATATGTGGAGTTTCTAAATTAAAATTTGACATCCATAAATTATCCATTACTGTATTATTTATTTGTTCTGTAGTTGTATAATCAAATATTTTATCAAAATTATCAGGAAGATTATCATATAATTCTACCAAATCTTTTAAATTTTGAACTTCTGAGCTTAATATGTTTTCATCTTTATTAGATATATTTTCAGTTGACATGTATATATTAATTTAGGATTATATTATTATTTCATTATTATAAAATATTTTATTATATATATAATGCCTAAACCAATAGCGTTAGTTAATAATACAAATGCCACAGCCAGAAACCGTAAAGTGGTCACCATGGTTTGGAATGGAGATTATATTAACCATGCAAGTAGAAGTGGGGGAACTTTTAGAAATTTAATGAATGCAGGGGACCCTTTATCAAGAAAAAACTATACATGTGGAGGACCAAACCCTTTATCTAACTTACCAAGTGTTAAACAAAACGTTTCTTTATATAGAGGTGGTGTAAAAAGTACTGATTGTGATGGAACAAATATTCCTTCTGCATCGTGTAATGTAAAATATGTATATGATTCATCTAACTTTACTAGATTTAGAAAAGAGACCGCTATTAATAAATCATATAATGATACATCATTTAGTGGTCCTGGTAATGGTGCACAAACTGCTTTAAGACGTGCTCGAATATAATTTTTAGTTTTTTATATATTTATATTATATATAATGAACAAGTATCTTGTTGAGTTTTTAGGAACATTATTCTTTATTTACGTAATTTTAGCAAGTGGAAGTCCTTTGGCTATTGCGGCTGCATTCTTGCTAATAATTATGGTAATTGGTCCTATTAGTGGAGGTCATATTAACCCTGCTGTTACAATTACTATGGTACAAGCAGGTAAACTTCCTCAAGCAGAAATGTTACCTTACATCGCATCACAATTAGCAGGTGGATTAGCAGCTTTACAAATTTTCCAACGTGTTTAAATTAATTAAATAAAGTAATACATTATTTAATTAACAAAATTAGCGAGACACAATCTGACACCATATGACACCATATGACATTTAAAATAAGACAAATCGTAAAAATCTAAAACCTGTAAAATAAAATAAAAATATGTTCTCTAATTCTTACCATCATCAATATAGTTTTTTACCCATATTGTATACTAAATATAAACCCAATAACGAAACAGTTCCAATATAAAACTGTAATAACAGATCATCATTGTCATTATTTAAATTTGTAAATGTTTCTCTACACGCTTCCCCAGTTTCTGGATTTCTTTTTCCTGGAAATAAACAAGCATCCATCGATTTTACTTCAATTACTGGTACATGTTTTATTTCCATTTTAATATTATCATTATTATCTCTAGTTTCCATTTCAATTGGCATACATAATGGTTTACCATTAGTCTTCATCGCTCTCCAGAAATTTGCAGGATTTATTGCTTCTAAATTTTGCATCGCTCCAGGTATTTGTCCCTTAAATGTACTAAAATTCACACCCATACCTGATGATATAAATGGAATTTGACCTCTAGGTACATGACTAATATAAGTATATCTATCTACTTCTGATAAATTACCATTTTCATCTGATGTTCCCCGTTTAAAACATTTTGTATTTGTTGGTAAAAAAAATTTATTACCGAGTGGTTTACCAGGTTTACTTGCTCTACCACCTCCTGATACCATTAATTTTACATATTCTATTAAACCTCCTATATCTCTTGCTGTTACACTTAAAGAACCATGATCTGACATACCCATTTCGCGTGGTGTTCTTATTTTTTTCCAATATTCATATGTTGGGCCCAATAACTTCTCTTCATTCTCTTTAAATTCTTTTTCAAGTTGTTCTAATTGTTTTTCTTTTTCGGATTGACTCATATAATATAATAATATATATTATATCAGTTATTATCCTTAATTTTCATTATAACTTTGATATTTTTTTCTCATTTCTATATATTTTTGTCTCAATTCAGTCATTTCATTTTCTATACTACCTATTTTACTATTAACATAATCAACTGTTGGAGCACCTTGTAGTGTTTGTCTAATATCTGATATGTTTGTTTTATTTGTTTTAAGTTTATCTTTCATTTCAGATAGATTAGTATCAATATCTGATTGTTTTTGCTCAATAGAAGCTAACTGTTCCATTTGTGATTCAATACTCGCAAATCTTGTGTCACTTCTAATAGAATGTTCTTCGATCTGTTTCTGAATATCACTTATTTGCTTTTGATTTTCTTGAGAAATAATTTCTGCTTTTGAAATTGTTGCTGGCGCTGGTACTGGTGATGGTGTTTCTGTTGTTTCTGTTGTTTCTTGTGTTGTTTTTTCTTCTTGTTGTTCAAATGGTTCTTTTATAGATTTTTTTAAAATTTTTATATTATTTACTAATTTTTTAACGTCATTTACTGAATGTTCTTTCAAAAATATTAAATCTTGTCGATTATTGTTTGGTTTTATTTGTCTTATATCCTTATTGGTAATATCATTTAATGTCTTTTTTTTTCTTTGTATATCATCTGTTTTTGAACTATTTTTCTTTAAAGATAATTTTTTATAATTATTATTTATCCATCTAGTATCATTATCATCTAATGCAATACCCTTTTTCTTAAGTGTATCTATATAATTTTTATCTGTAAATCCTTCTATCACACCTATGTCTTGACCAAAACCAAACATGTTATATATTTTTTCAAATATTGGATATAATATTATAAAAACAAATAATGGTACTAATACTTCAATAATATTCATATATAATATTTCAATATTTTCTTTTCTATAAATATATATAATGTCAAGAATTACAGTATTTGAAGGATTTTATAACCAACCACAAATAAAATGGAAAAGTGCTACTCCACTAAATAAAACAGGTTTTGTTTATTCAAATGCTCCATCTAATATTAGACCACTTGATGTCTCTCAAGATAGAAGTGCACCCTTTGGTAAACCACGACCGTTACAACTATACAGAAGAGGGCGAAGTCTCAGACAAATAGCTTCTTCTAAAGTTACCATGAGAGAAAGTTTAGAAAACCCTGGAACATATATTACTAATAATAACAAAACTTCTGAAGAACTATGTAGTGAGTGTAATGGTAGTAGTTTAATCAACACATATGGTAGCAAAACTAATATGTCTAATAACCCTCAGACTACTGATCAATGTTATAGTCAAGCTAACTTTTCAAGAACTATGTTACGAAACCCTAAATTTAATTTACAAAAAACATATTATACTAGACATGAAGATTTAAGAAAAGCTAGGGGTGCTGTTCATAAATCAAATTTGTATTATTCCAATTGTTCAGATGATAAATGCTTAGATGTTGATACTCCTACTAACGCTAAATATCATATTAACGGTGCTGTATCATCTAGTACTCGTTTAGATAGATTAAAATTAGAAGCTGTTGAGAAAACAAAAACTCGTTACGTTGGTGATTATAAAGAACCATATAATCAAAAATCAAAAACCGAAGATTTCAACTGTACCTCAATAAAAATGTGTACCAGAAACACAAGATTTAGAAAATTATAATTTCAGTAAAAATATTACTATATTATATAATGGCAAAATCACGCTCAACTTACCATAAACCCGCTAAGACCACTCAAAGACGCAAGAAACAAACCGCAGGTCGTCGCGCAAGAAAAACAGGAGGTAAAAGAACTCGCAAATCTACTGGAAAAGTAACTGTTAGCAAAGTTGTTAACTCATTTACACGCTTTTTCAAAATTTAAACTTTTATTATGCAATAATATATTTCTATATTGTATAATGAATTACATTAAAACTATTAACAATATATTCCAAGAAAGAGATAAATTATTAAAAGGCAATTTTTAGTATTATATATTTTTGCTGTTATGATTGTACAAAAATATCTACCAGAATACTTTTATGATTTCGGTCTTGGTACTGGACGTTCATCATCAATATCTTATAATTTATTACTTTTATTCGCTGCTATCTTTTTTACATTATCACCTAAAGGTGGTATTGTACTTTATTCTTATTTCTTGTTAGGTGACGTATTTTTCACTAGTAACTGGGTTGAATATGATTAATTATAAATTTTATATTATTAAATTAATATCATTTAATAATATATATGAGAACACGTAAAAATAGAATAATTAAAAGACGAAAAACAAAAACTAAGTTACCAAAATTAAGAAAAATAGATAAGTCTATGAAAAAATTTCATTATAAGATAAAAGATCCATTTAGTAAAAGAAAATTGGCTATTCATGATGGGGTTAAAATGGAGGCAAAGAAAAAGAACGGATCACTAAAAAAAGCAGCTATAGCTAAGAAAGGTAGGTTTAATATACTTAGAATTTACAGAAGATATAAGAAAGTAGATGAATGCAAGACAATTACAAAAGATATGAAATATATGGATAAAAAATATGGATTAAACAGTACAAAAGATATTTGTGGTAAAAAATAAAATCACATATATATATGAAAAATGAAAGTTATGTTTTTGGATATGGATCATTAGTTAATAGCGAAAGTAGAAATAAAACCATAAAAATAAATAAAAATAATATTATACCTGCTGTTATTAACAAAAACTTTGGATATGTAAGAACTACAAAATTTCCTTCAATGGGAATAATTAAAGTAAAACAACACAAAAAAGATATTAATGGATTGCTTTTTAAAATTGATAATACTGAATTAGAATCTTTTGATAGAAGAGAAAAAAGTTATAATCGTATTATTGTTCCTAGTAAATATATATCTATTATTGGAAATATGTATTTTGACACTTCTTTACCCGTATATATATATAAACCCAAAGTTAATTTTGGAATAAAATCGGGTAAAACATGTACACAAAAGTATTTAAAAATAGTAAGTAATGGATTCAAAGAATATGGAAATACATTTCATGAATTATACTTGAAAACAACCGAATTTGTTAAGAGTAAGAAAACAAAAAGAAGAAAAAACAACTATGTTAATAATGTTAATAAAAAAACTAAAAAGAAATACACATAATACACACGAGAGGAATCGAACCTCTATACCAATCATAAATGGATTGAATGTTGCCATTACATCACGCGTGTTGGTCCTCTCTGCCGGATTCGAACCAGCGACCTATCGATTACTACATTAAACCACTACAGTCGATTGCTCTTCCAACTGAGCTAAGAGAGGATATATTAATATCAATGTTTTATTTATATTGTTTTTTTTATAATTCATTATATTCAATACTGTTTGTAATACACCAATTTATACATTTTTGTTTATTTTTCTCATTTATTTCTGATATTTTATCATTACAGTTATTTTTTTCATTAAATTTACAAATATTATGTAAATAACAATAATTATCTAACAAAGTTTGTGCTGTTATTGAATTACATTCTTCTATTTTTGATATAAAAGTTGTTGGTACATTATTTTTTAAAAAACTTGTAAGTTTTAAATTTTTATCGTTCTTCGTATAAAAATTATAAAAACTATCACATATATATTTAATGAAATCTTTGTTTATGGTATTAGATAATCGTTTACAACAAATATATTTATAGTTTTGTAAATAATTATTAATATTTGGTCGTATGATTACAGTTTTTTCAAAATAATTACTAACAAAATATAATAATTCAATATTATGTTGTTCATATAAATTAGGAATCTTAAATATAATATCAGATTCTAATTTTAATATATATATGCCAAGTATTACATTTAATATATATATATTGTTCATTTTATTATCATAATAATCACAATCCATAATTGTTATTAAGTCAAAAGTGTTTTTAAATTTTTCCTTAATATGATTATAAAATTGTTTATTTAATATACTAATATCTTTTTCACGTTTTTTCATAATACTTGTAACAACTTGATTAGATGAATAATATTTATCTTCATCATTTTTTCTAATCATTTTTAATGCTGATATAATATCATTATCTATATGAGAAAAATGTATGGATGTCATGCTACTTTGGATATTAATTTTTGATAAATTAAAAATTTCAATAAACAACAGTTGGTTAAAAGATATTGATTCATCCTTTATAATTTTATGTAATAAATTATATGGCGATAATAGTTTTTTTACTATTTCATTACCCTTATATTGTTTTATATCTTGTTTTAAAGTATTTAAGTTATCTAAATAACAATCGTGTGTTAATTGATTACCATATTTAATTTGTATATTATCTATTGTAATTGGGGGGTAGATTTTAGGTAAATAAAAATAACTCATAATAAATATAATGGAATATATTTCATTATATTTACTGTAAAATATCTATTAATTTCTCATCACCATCAAATAATTTTAAATTTTTTAATTCATTTATACTACATAATTTTATATCTTCATGTACATTCATTTTCAGATTTTGTATATCAATTATCTTTCCTTTAAAGAATATACACTCTATATTATATTTTTCCATCTTATTTGTAAATATTTCTTTATGAATACTTATTTCTAGGTTTAACTCTTCTTTCCATTCTCTTTTTAAACACTCTTCTAATGTTTCTCCTTCTTCACATTTTCCACCTGGAAATTCCCAATAACCACTATTTTGTGAATATTTACTTCTTAGACCTAACAATATTTTGTTATTATAATACATTACCCCACATGCTACTTTCATTTATCTGTATAACTAATAAAAATAATAATAAATCAATTTTATTAATTAAATGTCTGTAATCTGTTTAATTTTCAACTTATAAGGAAGTCTTTTTATTTTTTTAATTCGTTCTTGTTCTTCTAAAAATTCTGTTAATTTTTCCTCTTCATCTGTTTTACTTATATATTTATCATCAATTATTACATTCTCTGCATTAACTTCTCTAATTTTCTTAAATACAAAGTATCTGTTAAGAAAAGATATCTGTTTCTCATAATCCTTCATATCCTTTGAATTTCTCAAATCTTTTTCATCTATGATACCATCTCGTAATTCATCATTCATTTTATTAAATAATGTTTCAAAGCTGTTTGTCCCACCTGGTATATTTAAATCTAGACACTCTTGTTCATTTATTAATCTAAAACCATAGTTTTCCATTACACGTATCAAATAAGTTGAATTTACTAAATACTCTTTTGCTGGTTTACCAATTGAGTCCTGATAAACACATATTGGATAATTTACACTTGATGAATCGTCCTTAAATTCCAAAAAGTCATATCTTTTTTCAATCTCCCATACCTTCTTACTATTTTTATTTATAGTTATACTTTCACCCTTTTTGTATCGTTCTAACATACTAAATATTTTGTTACCATCATAACATGTAGCTACAAAATAACCATTCACTTTAGTACATTCACAAACATTTCGCAGGAATTGTTGTAATATTGTTATATTTTCAAAGAAATAATGTAGGGCAAATTGACATGATGTTATATTAAATCCATTCTTACCCTTACCATAATGTTTAAATACTCCTTTCCCAATAATTGTTGCATCTTTTGGACCATCTCCAAATACTGCTCTTGTTATTGTTTTATATTTATCGCTATTAATTGCATCTGTATTTCTAATATTCATAGAACTATTTCCATTTACAAATAAACAATAAGGCATTCTTTTACGCCTTTTTCTTTCCTCTAAGTATCGTACACATGCTCCGTCCAACTTATTCTCTATATTATCTGGTGATAAATCGATTCCAAATACAAAATCTAATTTACTTTTTATCCATTTTGGTAAATCACCACCTTTTCCTACTGCTACATCAATCAATATATCATCAACATTACTTATTGTTGTAATCAATTTCGTTTTTACATATAAATTGTGAAAATCTTTTAATCTCTTAGTTTGATTTGTTGTATCTGTTTTTCTATAATATACATCATCATCTGCCATTTCTTCAGGTATTCCGTTGCCTGTCATCAGCATTTTTTCTGTAATTGGATTATGTATTGATTTCCAATTACTATTTGCTGTATCATAATTATTACCATACATTTTAGGACCTTTTCTACTTCGATATTGAAAAGTTTTGTCATTTCGTACTCTTAATGGAATCCATTTCCATCTATTTTCATTTTTTTTATCATATCTAAATTCTACTATTGTATTGTCTTCAATTAAATCATTTTCCTCAGTATACATCTGCATATCTCCATTAATATCTTTTTTTAGCATTACATTACATATATAAGCATTATCATCATATGGATTTGTTGGATAAAAGGGTAATGCTTTATAATTATCTTCACTATTATCTTTTTTTCCAATATCATCTTCTATTACATTTGCACAAGGATTCATATATCCATGTTTTTTTTCATCAAATCCACACAATAAAATTAATGTTTTATATGAGTTTATATCAGTCTGTCCAGAGGAATCCATACCATCGTTATATAGATAATTTATATCATCTGTGTTTCCTGTTTTCTTTGTTTTTATTAAGAAATCAATTGTATTGTATTTTGAAGGCTTCCACTTAAAACTATAGTCCCAAGTTACTTTATAGTCTGTTTCTGGTAAACCCATATTTGATGGTGTAAATATTAATCCATCCGTTTCATACTCGTAACTTGGATCCGATATTCTTTTGAGTAAATTTTCACAACAATTGTATATCGATTTACTTTTATTTGCTATTTCAAAATGTTTTACTTCAACCCTCATAGGTATTAAATCATTATTTGTTATTGATTTTAATTTTAATGAAATCAAAAGCTGTCTTAAGTATGTTAAACGCCCCTTTTTTGTTTTTGCATCTTCTTCTTGGTCAGTTAACGGCAGTCTTCGTTTATCTTCACCCTTTAAATAATACAAATCAAAACAAGCAAATAAATTTATACTTTCTTTGTATTTATTATGTTCTATATATTCACCGTCTACTAATGTATTGTATAACGCTTTCTGATCACTATAACACCCTGTAAATTTAACTCTCATACTTGAATCAATAAAATATAATTTTCCTTTTTCATTTATATATAATAATGCGCGTTCTCCATCTGCTTTATCAGTAACAGTATAATTATTATTTATATTCGGTGAATTCATATTTTCTATATCATCTTTTACTAAATTCACATATTGTAATGTTGAAGAAGAATACCCAATAAAATTTTTGGGTGTAATATTATAAGGTATTTCTTTCTTTTTACTATGTATTAGCTTCATATACGATTTTAATACTTCTGACATTTCTGTTTTTGATACTGGATAATTAGTCCCCTGTAACGATGAAAGAATATACTTTATACATGTCTTCATTTTTGGTAATAATTTGTCAACACTATTATACTCTGTAAAACTACCAACACGCTCCTCATCTATTTCTATCTCTATCTCATAATTTTCAGAATTAGTAAACACACCCGATTGTTCTATTGAATATTGAGGTATTAATCTAAATGGCTTTTTTTGTTGCCTTGAACTTGATTTTACAATAGATATATCTACAAACATAGGAAAATCTGGATGACTTAATCGAATTCTATTTATATATCTAAATGTCTTTTTCGTTTGTGTCCATGAATCAACTATCTTATTTACTAAATTACCTGTTACCTGTTTCTCTAATTGATAAGACAATTTAAACATATATTCGTCGTTAAATACTGGTAGTATTTTACCATCTTCATCTTTTGCCTTCAATTTTTGAACAAAGTTAATGTTTTCTGGATTACCTCCATATTTTTCAAGTAATTTTTCCATATTTTCTAGTTTACAATAATCTTGTATAACGTTAAAGTTATTTAGTTCTGCTCTAATATTAGATAATTCCTCATCTCCCTCCTGTGTAATAAATTCATTTGATATTCTCATCATATACACACCATTCAAATTATTACTAGTAAAACCTATTGATAATAATTTTTGTATAGTATTATCATAATCCATTCTAGTTAAATCTTTGGGATTTGACGTTGAAAATCTTATCTCTAATTCTTTTTGTGTACGTGCATCAAATATATTATCAGATAAGTATTTTTCTGTCAAACTATTCATATCATATTTATTACTAAAATTCATTTTTTGATTATGAGACATATATATAATTATAATAGTATATTTTTATTATAATTATATATCAATTTTATTTAATATTCATATTTCTATATTTAATGTTTCGCATATTTTTGAATACAATTCTGCTTTCTTTAAGTTTAAATCATTTTGTGATAATTTTATCTCTATTCCAATATCCTTTAAATCTTGTAATTTATAGCTACCTATTGATTTTATCGGTTTTTCATAATTTTTTACTTCATACTTAGTATCCATGTAATTCGTTATAATTTCTTCTCTTGGATTTATTTCATACACATAATCATCTCCTATTTTGTGTATTACTGTATAATTTTCATTCTCTTCTTCATTATCTACATATAACTTACTATATATTCTATCATTTATAAATATAATATCTATATTATGTATTGTACATAGTACATGAAATGTTTTAAATGATATTTTATCGTCATTCAATAATTCACTTTCACAAACGTCCAAACGTTTAAACTTATATGTATCTTTTAACATTTTCGTTTTAGCCTTTACATGTGTTATCAGTTCCAACTTTAAATTCTTTTCTTCTTGAAATATTCCACTTCCCAAAAGTTCATAACTATCAAACCCATATTTTATTACATAAAATATCCAGAATAATTTATCATTATGTGCAGGTACAAAATAATTTTTATTATACCGTATACAACGCTTCATAGGTTCTTTCTGATAATTATTACTTTTCTGATCTATTATCGTTTTTAAATAACTTACCATGTTTTTGGGATAAAGCATATATTTATTTAATTCTTTTAATTGGTCTGTCATATATATTATCGTTTATAATTGTTTATATTGATTATAATTATATATTAAGACATAGCAGATGTAGCTGAGAAAAAATTACTTTCCATCTCTTTTTGATTATTCTCAATATTATCTAGTTTTATATTTTGGGTCTTTATATATAAACAATAATTTTTCAATTCATCTATTACTATTGGTGGTAGTTCTGACAAGTTTACAAATACTCCATTCTTATTTTCATTCAGATTTTCTATCTTATTCTTTAACATTTTTAATAATGTTATATGGTGTTCCTTTGGTAATTGTTCTATTTGAGATTTTAAACTTTCGAGTTCAACAATATTTTCACTCATTAAATAAAATATTGTTATTTGTTTAAATATTTACTTACTTGAATAATATATAATATATAATATATTATTTATAAATTATGCTGAACATGATTCACATATCTCATTTTCATTATTTTCTATTCTCTTTGGGTCTATTGTAAACTGCTGGGCTTGATGCTTCGCTTTTCTTCTTAAATAATATATTCCTGTTTTCAACCCTTTTTTCCATGAATACATATGCATACTAGTTAATTTATTATTAGTTGGCTCTTCCATCCATAAATTTAAACTCTGACTTTGACATATATAAGCACCTCTATCAGCAGCCATATCTATAATATCTTTCATCTTCATTTCCCACACTATTTTATATTTTTCTTTTATTTCATTTGGTATTTGTGTAAAGTGTTGAATACTTCCTTTGTTTTCTATTATACTATTTTTTATCGATTCGTTCCAAAAACTTAATTTTGTTAAATCCTCCTGTAAATATTTGTTTACAACTAAAAATTCTCCTGCAAGGGTTCTTCTACTATAAATATTACTTGTTAATGGTTCAAAACATTCAATATTACCTAATATCTGAGCTGTTGATGCTGTTGGCATAGGTGCTACTAATAAAGAATTTCTTAACCCATACATCGTTATACTTTTCTTTAATTTTTCCCAATCATATCTTTCTGATGGAGTTACATTCCACATATCATATTGTAATATTCCCTTATGTGCTGGTGAATTTTCAAAACTACTATAAGCTCCACAAAATGTTTTTCCTTCATCTACCATTTTTTTTTCATAATTATTCGCATATTCCAATAAACATTCTTCTTCATCATATCTCTTATTCTTTATTTTTTGTAATATTTCACACCTTTTTTTTGATATTTCATTTGATGCTTCCAAACTTGCATGATATATTGTTTCAAATATCTTTTTATTTATTTCTTTTGATTCATTACTTGTAAATGGTAAACCAAGCATTATTAACACGTCCGCTAACCCTTGAACACCTATTCCTATTGGTCTATGTTTCATATTGCTTACCTTTGTTTTTTCAGTTGGATAAAAATTTATATCTATCACATTATCCAAATTTTTTGTTATTACTTTTGTTACTTCATGTAATCTATCATAATTAAATGTTTGTTCATCCTTATCTACCATAGCAGATAATGAAATACTTGCCAAATTACATACCGCTGTCTCATTTTCATCACTATATTCTACTATCTCAGTACAAAGATTCGATGATTTTATTGTTCCCAAATTTTTCTGATTTGATTTATTATTACATGCATCTTTATATAATAAATATGGTGTTCCTGTTTCCATTTGACTGTCCATGATATGTAACCACAAATCACGAGCATTTACAATTTTTCTATGCTTATTTTCACTTATATATTTGTTATATAAATCCTCAAAATCTTTACCATAACAATCTGATAAACCAGGACATTCGTGAGGACACATTAGTGCCCAATCTTCATTACTCTCTACCTTTTTCATGAATAAATCAGGTAACCAAAGAGCATAAAACAAATCTCTAGCCTTCATCTCTTCATCTCCTTGGTTTCGTCTCATATCCAAAAATAATTCTATATCTGCATGCCATGGTTCTAAGTATATAGCAAAACTGCCATTTCGTTTACCACCACCGTTATGTATAATACCATTATGTGTTGTATAGTCATGTACATTTTTCATTTGTAGATCATATAAAACACCATCATATGTTGTTTTTGTAATATTTTTAATTCTTGTGCATAAATAGTCTTTATATTTGAAAAATTTAACGTAACTTTTATTATTATAATCTTTATTTAATTTATCACTATTTATAAAATTTATTAGATCTTCTGTACATGGAATACGCAAAGTGTAACCTATTTTTTTATGTTCAATAGTTCCTTTTGATGTTTCATGTTTTTCACCTATTCTATCTCTTATATATCCACTTGTTAAAATACCACAACGCATAAACATATAACGCATACTTTCTATTAAATTTCTTGATGTACTATCGAATACAAGCTCTTTGTAATAACAACCATCACTATCAATAAGACCTTTTATAATATTCTTTATTTTTTTCAAAGGTAAATTTAACCATTTTTTGTGAACATGTTTTTCCCCATTTATGTCATATACATCAGCATGTCTAAATGGTAAATTAATTGTTTTATTCCAACGAATTCTTGATGTATTTTCATGACATTCTATAGAATATTGAATACAACGACTGGTAAAATAATTTTCAACAAATTCTAATACGTTTCTTTTGTTTTTAGTATGTAATGTAATATGACCAGTATTACTATCATTTTTCATATATCCATCTCCTAAAATAATTCCATAAATATAACAATCATCTTCATTAATATTTTTTATATCTTTTTCATATTTTGGAATTTTATAAATGATCATATCATCATATGTTAAATCTTTTACATCCTTAAACTCTGGTTTTATTAGTCCTTTATTTAATCTATTTGTAATAATTTCATAATTAATACCTTTTTTTTGGTTTGAAATAACAAATATAGGATGTTCATCTGTTATTGTAAGTGGTTCAATAGAATGCATAGTTTCTATTTTATAAACTAACCCATTATAAGGATGTTCAAGAACATTTTCAATTACTTCAGTATTACCCGTTGAATTAATAATTTCTGTTTCATTACTCATTACATTTTGAATTTTAATTGGTCCAGATGTTGTATATAAATATGTTTCGGGTGTTATACATTGGTCAACGTAGCGTGCCGTATTGTTAAATACACGTAACATAGGAACAATACCATTAGATGTTCCATTTGTACCTCTTATATGACTTCCTGACGCTCTTACATTATGAATATGTAACCCAATACCACCTGCCCACTTTGATATATTCGCACAATCTTTTAGCGTATTATAAATTCCATTTATACTATCACTTTCCATCGATATTAAATAACATGAACTCATTTGTTGTCTTGGTGTCCCAGCATTAAAAAGTGTTGGAGTCGCATGAGTAAAATATTTCTTCGACATCATATCATACGTTTCAAATGCCTTCTCTATATCATTCATATGTATTGATAACGCCACACGCATCCACATATGTTGAGGTCTCTCAACTATTACATTATTTGATTTCAACAAATATGCTCGTTCAAGTGTTTTGAATCCAAAATAATCAAACAAGTAATCTCGTGTATAATCTATTTTTTCTTCTATTTTATCGGAATTAATTACTACTGTTTTATAATATTCTTCCGAAATTATTGGGGAATGATGACCATGAACATCATAAAAATTCCATAGTTTATCCACAGACTGTAATAATGTATTTGGTGTGTTCTTTTCATGATTTGATATTGCAATTCTACTCGCTAATACACCATAATCACTTGATACTGTTGTCATCGATGCACACTGTTCACATGTTAACTCATCTATTTTTGATGTTTCTATTCCATTAAATAATTGGTCTATTATCTTCATCACTAATGCAGAATATTTAACATCTTTTAAACTAGCTTCCTCTCCAATCTTTCTTACACGAATCAATATTTTATCAAATGATACTGGCTCTAAACAGCCTGATCTCTTTTTTACGAACATATCCTCATCATTAAAACTAGACATATATTACTATATAATTCTAGATTTAAGCCTTTTTGAAAAAATATTTTTAAAAGTTTTTATATTTATATATTTTATATGTTAAGCACCAAATTTCTTAATACTGTTAAATATTTATTATTTGTCGCAGTTATATGCGTTATTGTACATTTTATAAATTCCATTTTTTTCAAAAGAAGCGAAAATTTTGATACATATAAATCAGAACTTTCACCTGCATCATTCCCTAATACATTATTATTAGCAGATACATATAATGTTAACGAATCTATTAAAAAAAAAGATATGCCTACTGATTATTTATTCATTAAAAGAAACGAAAACAATAAGTATATAACTACACCAGATAATGGTACATGTACTCCTATGGAAGTTTGTGGGTTGTATTCCAATAAAAAATCAGGTATTAAATAAAATCATATCATCTTGTATTTATATAATTTTATATAAATACAAAATTTTGAAAATTTGAAATTGTAAGCTATATATTTGCATTTGTGCTTTCTTCATCTGTTGTATTCAATTTTGTTGAGGTTTCATCGAAACTTTCTGTTCTTACCTTCATAATTGATTTCTGTGATGCACGTTGACTAGTAATCATATCATGAGGAAACATGTCACTTATTTTATCGTCACTAGTATTCATATCAGGACAAAACATTTCTGTTATTATATCTTGACTATTATTCATATCATTTATATCTATCATACACGTCTTTTTCTTTCTTTCTTTGGGAGCACGATGATCATAACCATCAACACGTTCTTTTACAATTGTATTCCATACTTCTTCTATTTTGGGTATTGCATATGAAATCCATTCTTTATTACGTAACACTAATATACAACTATAATGGTCTAGTTTATAGTAAATTGTCCTTACTATATTCTCCTCTCCATATTTTATTAACATTTCATTTTTAAATATACAATATTCTGTTTCACTTGAATATAATGGTAAATATTCATATACCGTATTTTCATCTATAGTAAACTGAAGAATAATCCCTTTTAATTGACCCTGTGTTGTTGATGAAAATGTTCCATCATTATTAAACTCTTCGTCATTAGCATATTCAGAAAACTTTGTTTCTAAAAAGTCACACTCGTTCATATTACACACTTCCATCTGCATCTGCATCTGTATCCAATACATTTTCTTCGGGTTTCCTGTTATTTTTCTAGATATTGGGTTTTTTATTTCTAACATTCTTCCGTATCTATATGAATCTTCGGATACTACAATTCCATCTGGTGATGCACCTAGAAAACTATATTTGTCATGTGTTATACATCCAAAATCTTCAACCTTACATTTGTAATAACTTTCATAAAACATTACTGATACTGGCTCATATTTAATTCCCCAACCCAACGCACCTGCTGATGTTTGATTTGTTAGTGTAAATGGTTTGCATTTCTCATAAATTATACTATTTAATGCACTCTTTGTTTCGAATATTTTTCCTACTGAACTCGCTGTTATCATATTATATCTTGATTCATACCAAGCATCTGTACGTTGTTCTGGTTGAGGTTTACTACGAATATATTCTATTTTTTGTTTGACTTTTTCAATATTTGGCTTAAAACGAATAAATGTTTTATCATAACTTCTTCTTGGTGTTACATGTGTATAAAACATCTTTTCACTATATGTTACTATATATTCAAATACTATATCTTTCAATTCATCTGACAAATTAGATAATTTATTACTATAAGGTTCTACTGTGTCACAGTGTACCCTTAACATAGATGTTACATTCGTTACCATAAAATCATCAAAATTTTCTTCACATGATAGATGTATAGTTTCTAAATGTAAATTATTAAACATCTCAAAACAAAACTCAAATAATTCTATTTTCATCTCTTCATCTATGGATTTAAAATACTCTTCTGCTTCATATTCTTCTAATTCGATCTCATCATTCATTTTATCCAATTCTTCATCTGTTAGCGGTTTTATTAAATTCATCATACCGTATATACTATTTATATTTATAATTAATTATTTATATCATTTCAAATCAATTTTAAACGAATAAAAAACTTAATCCATCGGACCTTTACATCCTTAAAACTGTACACTTGTTTAGTCGTCTTCATTTTCTATATAGTTATTATAAATTATTTTGATATGTTCAACATACCAGTTATTATATTACAAATAATGTGTATACTAGAAAATACGTGAACGCCGACTTTGCAAGTATACTGCTCCAGTATAATATATTATTAAAAGTTTCTAATGCATTTTTACTATCATTTTTAAGATGATTTTTTTCTGATATATCAACCGTTATTTTTGTGTCATCATAATTGTCTTCTTCTTCTGTTTCGTATAGAATCTCCAACGGATTGTATTCACTATATTTTCTTCTATAATAAAAGTCACTCGAATTTTTGTAAACATTTTTAGTTTTTTTTCCAAATTCTATATCATCTTGAGGAGGATCTAATATTACATATTGATCCCATTCACAATTTGTTTGAATGCTCATTACTTGTGACATTTTATACTACTTTATAATTTTTATTTATATTATAAAATAATCATTTTTTTTTAAAATTCATTAATCTTTTTTATTTTCCCGTGACTTATTTTTTTTTGATAATATTTTCGACTTTTTTGTCTTAGGCGCTAAATTTTTTGAAGTTGAAACCCTGTTATCCTGATTTTTTATAGTGAAAATTTTTTTCTTTTTGTCAAAAAATAAACCAGGTATATCTTTTATCACTCCATCTTCTTTGTTATAATTTATGTCCTTTATTTTTGTAAATTTTTTGTTATCTAATGCTTTTAATAAATATCTCTGTAATTCTTCGTTGTTACTTTCCGAAAAACTATTCTCTTCAGAAAAAACATTACAATAGTGTATTATCTTCTCCACTTTGTTTTTCTTATTCAATTTATTCCATGGTTGAGATTTATTTGTCTCCTTTTCTTTTTCTAGAAAATTATCTATCAATTCCATAGCACATGAATTCTTTGTATTAGGTGTTGCATTCGTATAATTGTTATTTAAATATATACTTTTATATTTTAATTCATTATCTATTCTTTCCATTCTTTTTTTATTTTTTTCATTTTTATTGTCTTCTATACTTTCGGAACCATCCTTTTTCACGTCTACTATTTTATTTCCGTTTTCAGTAAATTCCATTATTATATGTTTTATTGTTTTAATTTTAACTCATTTAAAAATAATATTTTATATTATCATTTATTTGTTCAATATTCATTTTTTTCTCTCTTTAACTTATATATAACCTCTATGGATTCAGGAAACACAAAGGATGTTCTTATTACTGGCCAGCACAATAAATTCCAGTTAAAACGAGCTCAACGAGAGAAACCGAGAGAAAACAAAACATCTAACTTTAATAAAGACACTATTTCATTTAATGACCAATTATCTAGCATCAATAAACTATATCTAGATTTAACTTTTAATGACAAAAATATTTATGAGTCGGAAATTAAAAAAAAAATTACTAGTTATAAATCACAAGATCTTAAAAAAAATAGATATGACCCCGAATTATTTATTAATCTAGAAAGTGTTATTGAAAAATTAGTTATCTCTAAACTTAAATGTAAATACTGTAACAAACAAATATATATACTATCTAATAAATACCGTGATAATGACCAATGGACTCTAGAGAGAATCAATAATAATATTGGACACAATACTGATAATGTTATTATTAGCTGTCTTGAATGTAATTTACAAAGAAAAAACAGTAATATGGACAATTTTGAATATACTAAAAAATTAAAAATTAATAAATCATTCTAAAAATATTTAAATAGTTACTTTATATTTATAATATGTCAGGAGGGGCTTATACCACACAAAATGATTTACTATTAAATAATCTAAAAACTTTCTATCGAGATTCGGATTTTCTAGATGAAATGCTTAGTATTATTAACGGTGAATCAAAAATTTCATTAAGAATTGTTGATTGGTTTGCTACTAATTATGCTAAAAACTATTATACTGTATACGATATTGATAAAGAGAATGGAGAACAATTTCGGTTTAAAGTGTATAACGACTATAAATTAAAATTAAAAGCATACAGTAAGAGAAGATTCGATCCATTTTGTAGATGGGAACGTATTACATTCCCTTATAAAAATGGTACTTCTATACAAACTACTATAGGTCAATTAAATTTTTTTAAATGGGCATTAGAAAACAAAGTCGTTGATTATATCAGAGAAAATTATGAAACTATTGAAACTGATATGAATAGCAGAAATAGCACTTCCAGAAAGAAAAATATTCCAATAAACGATAAAAAAACCAGAAAAAAAAGACAAGAGTTATCTATTCTAGCATCTAAAAGTATTAAGAAAGAAGATGTAGAAATTGTAGTAAAATTTAACTAATAATTATAAACATCAACTATTATTTATAATTATTTAATTTAATGTCTTCTGCGTCCACGTCTAGACTTTTTGTGGTGTTTTTTTGAACGTTTCACTTTCTTTGCCTTCTTTGTCTTACGGGAACGTCTGTGTCTGCGACCTCCAACAACAGGATTAGTAGTAGCAGCGGGAACACCAGCAGCGGGAACACCAGCAGCGGGAACATCAGTAGTAGCAGCGGGAACAGCGCCTGGAGGAGGAGCATCGGTTTCCTCCTTTTTAAACAAACCAGTAATTTTGCCTAAGAAGGTATCGTCCCCACCACGTTTACGTCTTGTTGAAGTTTTACGTCTATTCATTCTAGTCTTTGCCATTATATATATTAATAATATAATAAATATACTGATTTATGATATTATTCTAAATTATTCTAAAATTATAGTCCCTTTGGGAAACCAACCAAATTAGCACCAATACCGAAACCTGCACCAGAACGAGCAGATACAGCCATTGATGGAATATATGTATCAAGAATAGCGAATGTTGCTGCTGCTGTTAACGCAATAAGTGCTATCTCTTCCAAGTTAAGTCCTCTTTTAGCATTAGGAATAGCAAAAGCAGCAATTGCTACCATCAAACCTTCTACTAAATATTTAATAGCTCTTTTAATTAGCTCACTAAGATCAAATGCCTCGAACATTATATAAAATACGTAGAGAAAAAATTATAATATAATAAATAAATACTTAAAATATTTGTTTATACTAAATATATAGATGCCTACCTTTTCTAAACCCGCTGATGAAAATCCATTAGTTGATTTATTAGATGAAGACGAGCCAATTAGTGGTCAAAAATTCTGTTGTATTTCATTCCTTTCTCCTGAAAATATTATTAAACAAAAAGAATTATTTCTTTTCCAAGAATTCCTAAAGAAGTTTGATTTTACAAAGTCTATGGAAAAATATGAACAATTTCTCCAGTTTATTATCTTTAAATATAATCTTGATCAAGAATCTATTACTACCGACTTTAAATCTTTTATTGCCGAAGAGAGAAACAATTTAATAAAAACAACAATTGAAGACGAATACAAGAATTTTGTCGATGCATATGAAGAACACCTCGAAGAATCTTTTAATGAAAAACATTCATTTAAAACTAGTGTTCGTGGAATTAAGGTCAGAGGTTCTTTTAATTCCCAGAAAGAAGCTGAAATGAAGTGTAAAATGTTGCGAGAAATTGACCCCCATCACGATATTTTTGTTGGACCTGTCGGTACATGGATGCCATGGGAACCAGAGGCGTATAAAACTGGTAGAGTAGAGCACCTTAATGATGAACTAAATAAGCTTATGCACGGTAAGGTTGAAAATGAAAAGAACGCTAAGATTGAATTTGAAAAACGTATTAGAGAAGCGAAAGAAAAGGCTATGGAAGAAAACCAGAAGCTTGCTGAAAAAACAGGTAATGTACTTACACAAAAAATGGATAAAGATGGTAATCTTATTAATACATTAGCTGTTGACTATGACAGTATTCCTGATAATGAAGTTATTATTCCTGAGGAAATGAAGGAAAAATCAGGTTCTACTAATGTTTCTGCTAATGTAAGAAAGGAATTATTCGATAGTAATAATATTAGTACTAGAGTAGCAACTCCAACAAAATCTACGCGTAAATCACCTAGTATTGATGAAATAACTATGACTGAAATTCCGAAATTAGATAAAAAGGATTAAACTATTAATATATAAATTTCATAAAATTATATATTAATTTACTTTCTTGTTCTGGTTTTTCTTTTTGATTTCTTTGATTTTCTTTTTCCACCATCTATTTCTGCATATGAAGTTCGACAAACATTATGACAATTCTGTCGTTTTTTATGTATTCCTAATACAATATCATTCGGTACCCCCATATCTTCTGCTCGGTGTAACGCATCACTAAATTCTTTATTACATTTATCTATACATTTTTGGTAATTATTTCCACCTTTAATTTTTCTAGTTTTTCTTTTTTTATTACCTCTTTTTTTATTTGTTCTTCTTTTTCCCTTTTGTTTCTTACTCTTTTTATTTTTTTTCATGCTTCTTTTTCTTTTTGTTTTTCGTTTCATACCGCCTCTATTAGGTGGTGGTATTTCTACCAAAGAAGATATTTTTTTTCCTTTCTGTGCTGCTTGTCTTATTTTTTCTTCATGTTCTTTCAATTCCGCCTTAATCTCGTCAGGAAATTCCTTTCTAAGTTGTTTTTGTGCATTAGGATGAGTATTAAATATATCTCTTTTTTTTTGTTGTTCTTCTTCCTCTGTTGTTGGTGAAGAAGTTCCTTGACTGTATTTTTGATGTCGTTCTTTTAAAGCTTTACTTAATGCTACATCATCATTCCAAATATCTCCACTACTCATATAAATTCTTTCGAAAATTATTATTTAAATATAAGAATTAATAAAATACATGGGAAATGAAATATCTATAAGTAAAATTGGATACGAGGATGTTCAATACGCAATAAAAAACGAATATTTAATTATAAATACATTACCCCTAAATAAACAATCATGTTTAATTAAAAATACCATAAATTATAACGACGAAGAGAGAGTAATTAATGATTTAATAAATAATGGTGATTCTAACGCATGTATTATAATCTACGGGGAGAATAGTTTAGACGAATCAACATATAGCAAATGTAAAAAATTAATTCAATTCGGTTTTTTAAATATTCATATTTACGTAGGGGGGGTATTTGAATGGCTTTTACTTCAAGATATTTACGGTTTTGATAATTTTCCTACGATTGGGAGAGAATTAGATTTACTTAAATTTAGGGCAAATATGAAAATAGACAAAAAATACTTGACATGATTTTTTTTTCTCTGCGTATTTTATAATGGCAAACACCAGAAAAGTTCACCCCAGCAAATCTAAAATAAGCAAGAGAGTTATGCGTATGCGTGCTTCACGTGCTAAAAGAGCCACTCGCAAGGCTATGTCTTTAGTAAAGAAGGCTCGTGTTATGGAACGTCGTGCCCGTAAGGCTATGTCTGTTGCACACAAGGTTCGTGCTTCTTTACACGGTGCATCAGTCCGTAAATCACGCAAATCACGCAAATCACGCAAATCACGCAAACACTAAATGTTTAATTAATATTTAATTTTATTAAATTATATATTAATATTAAAATTATGACTGTAGTATCTTTTTTAAATTCGTTAAAACAATATTATGAACCCAAAAACATAAATACTTGGGCATAAATTCATGTACTATTTCACTATCTTTTTTTTCATTATTTTTATAATTACTGAAATTCACGCGTGTACTATCACATAATATTATCATCGATGGTATCTTGTTTTTTAATTTTAATTCTTTAATAAAAACTAAAAAATTATCTATTCTTTTTAAAATATAATGCATTTCATTATATAACTCTGTCTCTTTTATTTCTGACTCTCTATCGTCTTTTAAAGCATATCCTAAATCTAATATTGTTCTATAGTGTGATATTGTATCATTTCCATCCAGACCATATAATGGCCCACCAAAACATACAAAATAATCCAAATCTATATTTAGAATATAATTGTTTGATATATTATCTATTTTATTTTTCGCATACTTAATATTAGAAGTTGTAAAATATACATCTAAATCTAAATCATCTATCATTTTATCGTCTCTTTTAATTGTATATTTTGGACAAGTGCCTCCATAGAAATAAGCAGTTTCGTCATTTAATGCTATTTTTATATTTGAACTATTATAAGGTTCAGTTACCCAATCAGGTGTTATCCAAAATATACCATTATTTTTATCGTAAGGTAATAACATAGGAACTAATACTCCTCCAATATCTGTTATTAAATCATCAAAGTCTTTATTCATAATATCTGTTCGTTCGGTTTGATTAATATAATTTTTAAAAAATTTATTAGTATTTTTAATTGGGTTCATATCAGCGTGTGTATCAACATGTAATATTGTTCCTGGATTTGATTGTATTTTTTTATATACATACTCAACAGCATGATGATGTTTTGATATTTGATAAACAGGTATATTATTAATTACTACATAGTTATTATCATTCATGTATTTGTAATAAAATGTTATTCTATCATTTATTTCTTCTAGAAATGGTATTTTAAATAAAAAAGAATCTACAAATCCCAATCGTTGATATATATAATCTATTTTACTTAGATTTTTATTAACAATATTAGGTGTTAATTTCTTATTACATTTTGTTACTTTTAATTCTATCAATCTCAATTCATTATCTATTTTCAAAATATCACTTTCACATAAAGATAAATATGTATGATATTCATCATCATCTAAACCATATGAGTAATTAAATATTAATTTTTTGTCATTATAATATGTGTTATATAATTTATCATTATCTATTATTTGTAAATTATGTGTATCATCAAAATATAAATAAGTGATTCTTAATATCAATATAAAAAATAATATAAATAATATTATTGCAAGTACTTTATTCATAAAATATAAAATAATTACTTTATATTTTATTGATGTAAACGTATAATATATTATTAATATATTTAAAACAAACTTACATATAAATATATATTATGGTTTTACCAGCACTCGATATATCTAATATAATAATTACAGAACAAGAGGAACAAGATGAACAAGAACAAGAACAAGAACAAGAACAAGAACAAGAACAAGAACAAGAACAAGAGGAACAAGATGAAGAAGAACAAGAACAAGAACAAGAAGAACTAGTTAATGAAACAACATATGATATTTTCAACAAAAAAATAAATAGATTTACTCAACCAGTCATAAACAGTTACAATAGATTAAAGACTGATTTATACGATATCGAATGGCTAGATAGTATATATGAAAACCAAAAATTTACTATACGTACATTAGTTATAATTTTTCTTACTGTTTGTTTTTCAACTATGTTTCACAGTTTACAAATTGAAAGACAAGAAAAAAGCATTCACGAGTTAAGAACAAAATTGGCTAATCAAAGAGACATGTTGTCAGACCATCATGAAAGTATTCATCAGCTATTAAAATTTAATTTTATTAAACAGTCAGAAACATGTCAAATGAAATTTACACCACCAACACATGTACCTAGTCCAGAACCTTACACAATTAATATCGACGAATATGTAATTGATATGGACGAATAAAGATTCAAAACCAATTATTTAATATTTCTTTTACTATTTCTTCATCATATTTAGTGTATTTAGATGAAAAGAGTACTATTCCACCTAATACAACTGAATAGGAAAATATTAATATTTCTCCTATATATTTATATGGTATCATATATATAAAAAATTGATTATTTTTTATTTATGTCTAAATAATTAAAATCATAAAACATGTCAATTACACCCTTGGATTTGATAACAAACGACAGTCGTCATAGACTTCCTAGAGAAATATGTGATATAATACAATCTTATATGGTAAATGATACCGCTTATCAAATACTAAAGGAATATTACAATTATCTTTATTACAAAAAACAATTATATCTTGACTTTGTTTATAGTAATTATATAGAACCAAATTGTTATTGTCATCGCACACGAAGAGGATGGTATGAGTGTACTCATTGTTGGGAATTTGAATATACAGATAAATACTGCCCACTAGATTGTAAAATATGTATTGATGATAATCCACAATATACTAAAATATGTTTTAATATGAAGACTCCACATAGTGATTATGACGAAGACAAAAGTTGTTCTTATGATTATCATTTTGAGGGTCACTATGTTAATAATTATAATAATTATATCGACTGATTGATTGAAATATTATACCATTTTATATTGTTGGAATAAATTCCCAATCTAATTCATCACATATTTTTTTCCAAATATTATCTTGATCTATTCTCTTTTCTCTGTCTTTTAGCATCGGAAAATACGGAAGGAATTGTACTTGTCCAAGTAATTCACAAAGCTTATAAACTGTATAATAATAATTTAAAAAATTAACTCTATCATCGGGACAATATTTCGCATATGGTGCTTGAATATCCATAAATAGATTACATAATGTTTCTTCTAATTCGGGAGTCATTACTGGTGGTTTAATTCCTATTATATCTTTTATAAATGGTATATGCTCATAATATTTATTATAACCTAATTTTTTTAATATCTCTTTCGCCTTATTATTTGTTATACTTGATGTTGTTATTCTCTCTTTTTTTATTTGATTTTTTATGTCTTCTATTACATTATCAGGTATTTGTGTTGTTTCCTTTGCTTGAAATTGAGCCAGTATCTCTCTAAAATGATTAATTCTTTTATATGCATAAAAACATACTTCTTTAGGTGGTTCTTTATATGACGGTTTTTCATTTTCAATTAAATATTGTTTATTCTTACCACATTTATTACAGATTAATATACCTTCTTCATCCATCGGTATTAGTTCGCCTTTACCACAATACTCACAAATATTTGTTGGTACAACATAATTATTGACATCCATTAATTCAGAATTTATACGGCTTAAGTACGAATTTACTATATTGATTGTTGTGTCATCTGCCCCATCATTGTTACTGCTATCAATCTTAAAAAAACTGTTCAGTTTTTTACTTTTGGTTTCAGTTTTTCCTATATTTTTCTTATTTTCAAAGTATTGGAATACATCTTTAGCATTTTCTAACAAGTACTCCTTTTTCCTATTCCTTATTATTTTAATCTTCGATTTTATCTCTTTTATCTTATCTTCTATATCTAATTTTTCATCTATAGAATTGTACTTATTATCTCTTAATATTTTTTCCAGTATTTTCTTTTTATTTAACAAATTCGGATATTCTTCATTTTCTTCTTTATGTATTTCATTTAGAATATCATTATGTTTCCCATCTAATGTTATTGACGACTTATAGTCTACCACTATCTTTTTGGTTGTTTTAGGCTTGAAATTCGGCATATATTATTATATTAATATTAATCTTATTTTTATATTTATTTTTACATTTAAAATTTACAATACTTTTCTATAAAAAATATATGGATAATATCATAGACCCAGAAAAATTAGCTAAAATTGTATTTATTTATAACGCATTAGAGAATGGCTGGACTATTAATAAATTAGATGATAATTATATTTTTAAAAAAAAACACGGGGAACAAAAAGAAATATTTGAAGATTCTTACCTTAAATCGTTTATTAAATCAAATTCAAATATTCAAAAATTCTTATCTAAGTAATATTTTAATTAAATTAATTAAACTATTTCTAAAAATTTTTTTATCTTTAGCTATATTATAATATGGGTGGTGGTCTCATGCAACTCGTAGCCTATGGCGCACAAGACGTATATCTTACTGGTAATCCTCAGATTACCTTCTGGAAAGTTACTTATCGCAGATACACAAACTTCTCTATGGAGTCTATCGAACAAACATTTAACGGTCAAGCCGATTTCGGTCGCCGTGTAACATGTACTATCACCAGAAATGGTGATCTCGCTTACCGCACTTACCTTCAAGTCACTCTCCCTGAGATTGGCCAAAGTGAAGCTAAGTTTGCCCGCTGGTTGGATTTCCCTGGTGAGCAACTCATCGCTCAAGTCGAGGTTGAGATTGGTGGTCAACGCATCGACCGTCAATATGGTGACTGGATGCACATCTGGAATCAACTTACCATGACTTCCGAACAACAACGTGGATACTTCAAGATGATTGGTAATACTACTCAACTTACCTACATTACCGATCCTGAATTCGCTGACGTTGATGGACCATGCGGTGGAACTGATGCCCCCGCTCAAGTATGTGCTCCTCGCAGCGCTCTTCCTGAAACAACTCTTTATGTTCCATTCCAATTCTGGTACTGCCGCAACCCCGGCCTTGCCCTTCCTCTTATTGCCCTTCAATACCACGAGGTCAAGATCAACCTTGATATCCGCCCTATTGATGAGTGCTTGTGGGCTGTTGATGACTTGCAAAAGACATCTGGTTCTGCACAAGCCACTACTGCTTACAACCAATCACTTGTAGCTGCTTCTCTTTATGTTGACTACGTCTTCCTTGATACTGATGAGCGCCGCAGAATGGCACAAAACCCTCATGAGTACCTCATCGAGCAACTCCAATTCACAGGTGACGAATCCGTCGGTTCTTCTTCCAACAAGATCCGTCTTAACTTCAACCACCCTTGTAAGGAGCTTATCTGGGTAGTACAACCTGATGCCAACGTTGACTACTGTGCTTCTCTTCAAGGAAACACACTTCTTTACAAGGCTCTTGGTGCCCAACCTTTCAACTATACCGATGCTGTAGATGCTCTTCCTAATGCCCTTCATGCTTTCGGTGGTCAAGCTGCTATTTCTGGTGATGGTAAATTCATCAACGGTTCCGGTCTTTTCAACGATGCAGGTGCTATGGATATTCCTGCCGACGCCACTAATGCCAACACCGATGCATGGGATTCCCACGATAATCTTGGAACTGGTGCTCAATATGGTTACAACGCTCTTGTATCCTCCAGCACATCCGGTGTTTCTGATGCCGGTACTTTCGTCATGGCTGAGGCTGCTATCGACATGCACTGCTGGGGTCTTAACCCTGTTGTTGTTGCCAAGCTTCAACTTAATGGACAAGACCGCTTCTCTGAGCGTGAGGGTACTTACTTCGACCAAGTACAACCTTTCCAAGCTCACACCCGTGCCCCTGATACTGGTATCAACGTTTACTCTTTCGCCCTTCGCCCTGAGGAACACCAACCATCTGGCAGCTGCAACTTCTCCAGAATTGACAACGCCACTCTTCAACTTGTTCTTTCCAACGCTACTGTCACAGGTACCAACACCGCTAAGGTACGTGTCTATGCCACTAACTACAACGTCCTCCGTGTCATGAGTGGTATGGGTGGTCTTGCATACTCCAATTAAACATTTTGTCATACTTATTATATTTATTTTAAATCTTAAATAAATAATATACTTAATTAATTTATATTATTTATATATATGACTGATATAACAGAAATAAAAAATAAAATTAACGATCTAAGTATAGGTATTAATCCAATTCATTATTTTAATTTAGATGGTAATAATGATGAGAATACAGAATATAACGAACAAATCAATAATGATAAAAATGCATTATTAGATATATTAAGCAACGAAAATAGAAGAGAATTTATAGAGGTAATTAACAAAAAACAAGAAGAATTTAAGAAGATAATAAAAGTAATTAATGACGTTAATAACGAACAATACATAAGAAATTTAGGATTACTAAGACAAAATATTGTACCAATAAGTCAATATTATACAGATATAATTAATAAAATTTTTGCTCCTGCAATAGAAGAAGCAACAACATCAGCACCACTACCTATAGCGGAAGAAGAATCAAAAAAGAAAGAAGAAGCAACAACATCAGCATCATCCCCAGCACAACCACCACTACCTATAGCGGAAGAAGAATCAAAAAAGAAAGAAGAAGCAACAACATCAGCATCATCCCCAGCACAACCACCACTACCTATAATGGAAGAAGAATCAAAAAAGAAAGAAGAAGCAATAACATCAGCATCATCCCCAGCACCAGCACCACTACCTATAGCGGAAGAAGAATCAAAAAAGAAAGAAGAAGCAATAACA